>Ga0334886_1000036_pt1 | contig 202065 bp, 137 predicted proteins | sample GraSluR1_MG_9_FD_207232 | JGI IMG/M metagenome (GOLD analysis project Ga0334886, IMG submission 207232) | Sludge microbial communities from methane-producing bioreactor in Wageningen University, Netherlands - Granular Sludge_27_06-R1 | ecosystem: Engineered > Bioreactor > Anaerobic >...
ACTATCGCCGATGGTACTGCATGGGCAACTGTGCGGGAGAGTAGGTCGCCGCCAGAATGAATACCTCTTTTTATTTTACCGGAGAGAAAATAGAGACAAAAAAACAGGGTCCGGTGAAAGACCCTGTCGAGGTTTTGGGTGATCCTTCGATAATCGAAGAAAGCTTATTAATCTGAGAAACGTCTCATGAATGCCGGAATACCGATATCTTCTGATTTAGATGTTTCTTTTTGCTGGGTATAGCTTTTAGTAGTATCAATATCATTTTCTTTGGAATTGCCTATACGTTTGAAAATCTCATTCAACTCACTGTTATTATCATCTTCATTTTTGTAATGGATCAAGTTAGGGTAGTTTTTGTCTTTAAGATGAGCAAGTCCAGTAGCGAATATAGTAACGGCAATTTTTCCATTCATTTCTTCATCGACTACTAACCCGCTAATGATGTTTGCAGAAGGGCCGCTTTCGCTGTTTATGACAGACATTATCTCTTCAAATTCAGTGAATTTCATATCATTACCGATAGTAATGTTTATAAGTATCGATTTACAGCCACTTAAAGAGATATCATCCAATAATGGATTCGAGATGGCTTCTTTGGCAGCTCTTACTGCTCGGTCTTCTCCATCACAGATGCCAGTTCCCATCAGAGCATAGCCCATTTTACCGATTACGGTTTTGACATCAGCAAAGTCGACATTAATGTATCCACTACGATTTATGATATCCGACATTGCTTTAGCCGCATCATAGATTATACTGTCAGCCTTCTTGAAGACATCGAAAATAATCATATCGGCACAAATCCCACTCAATTTGTCATTGGGAATAATTATGTAACTATCAATCTTTTCTCTTATTCTGGTCAGTCCGGTTTCAAAATTCTGTTGCTTTTTTAATCCTTCCTGGGCAAAAGGACTGGTAAAGATCCCGAGTGTTAAAATATCCATCTCTTTGGCCAATTCTGCTATTATTGGTGCAGCACCAGTTCCCGTGCCTCCTCCAAAACCGGCAGCAATGAAAAGCATATCTGTGTCTTCCAGGACGCTTCGCAACTCATCCAATGACTCGATAGCCGCCTCTTTGCCGATTTCAGGATTATTTCCTGTACCGTGTCCCCGGGTAATTTTCTGCCCAAGTTGAACCTTGATCTTAGCTTTAGATTTTTTCAAGTCCATTACATCAGTATTAGCAACAATAAACTCAACACCCTGAATACCCTTATCGATCATAGTATTAACGGCATTTCCGCCGGCACCCCCTACACCGATTACTTTAATAGTTGTTGAAAAGAAATCCGGGCTTTGATCAAATTCTATCATCTTTACCTCCAGTTGGTATGTTAATGCTTTCTACCTGACTTTGCACGGATAATAATACCCATCCCTTGGTCAGATAAGTCTCAATAATTAATTACTAAAAGAAATCAGCAATATTTTCATAGATTGTTCTAATGATTTGCTTAAAAGTATGGAGAGCGCTGTTCGTAGTAGAGACCATTTTATTTTCATTATCCGGTTCCTGCTGTTGCTCTGATGCACAATAGAGAAGACCGATTGAAGTGGAGTATCTCGGGTCTTTAAGGTGTTCGGTAGGATTACTTACTTTATCAAGATTGGGATAACCAATTCTAACTGGCATATTGAATATTTCTTTAGCTAAAACATCAATATTGGTCAGGAGAGAGGAGCCTCCAGTTAATATGAGCCCTGCAGACATGTATTCATCGTACTTAACGTTTGTTATGGAACGGTAGGCAATTTCAAGGATCTCTCTCATTCTACTTTCTATGATCTTGATGAAATACTTCTTCTTTTGCTTTCTGGTCTGTCTTCCCCCCATTCCTTCGACTTCGATAACTTCATCATCATCCATCTCAGAATCAATAACATCACCGATCTCGATCTTAATTTTTTCAGCAAATTTCTGCGTAGTTGTTAAACCGAGAGCAATATCATTGGTAACATTGTTTCCTCCCAATGATCTTACCAAGCTGAAGCGGATACTATTCTTAAAAAATGCTGCTATATCTGTTGTGCCGCCTCCGATATCGACAAGAATACAGCCTAATAACATCTCATCTTCAGTCAGTACTGCTTTACTTGTTGCAATCGGCTCCAAAACAATCTTCAGTGATTTATAACCTATTAAGTCGAAACATTTATTGACATTTCGGACAGCATTTACGTCGGAGAGGATAACATGAACGTGAGCAGTCAGGATATATCCGCTCATATCTACAGGATCTATGATGTTATCCTGATTATCTACTTCAAAATATTGAGGGATCGAATGGATTATTTTCTGACTTTTATCTCCTTCCTGAGTTATCACTAATTCTTCGGCGGTTTTGATCACTTTTTCGATATGTTCAGGTGTAATTTCAATAGGCTCACCCCTTATCTGATCAGTTATAGATAACCTGCTAATTGCATTCTTACTTTTGATATGTTCTCCGGCAATACCGACATAGATATTGGAGGCTTTTGTCTCTGCCTTTGTTTCAGCAGCATCGAGTGCATTTTTAATTGATTCGGAGGTTTTCCGGATATCTTTGATCATACCGTTTTCCATTCCGAGAGAAGGATTTGAACCTGTTCCCTTGATCTCAAGACTACCATCGTCTTTAAGTTCGGCTATGATGACATTTATCTTTGTTGTTCCTAAATCAACAGCAGTAATAATCTCTGAGCGTTTCATTTTGTTCCCCTTGATCGAATAACGACTTGATCTTTAAACTTTAAATCCAGATAAGTGTAGGGTTCTATTCCTAAATTCTCCATGACAAATTTCAGTTTATGCAGTCTATTGGAGAAGTCTTCCTTTCCGAGACAAATATGACTTCCTGTATGCAATTCTATAAGAAATATCTCTTCTTTCAGCTGATAATACTCTGAAATGAATTTGTCATTGATGTTACTCAGTAATACATGATTATGCAGATCATATACTTTATCGACGAATACGTCTTCTAATATTTCTCCCATGACCAAATCTTCAAGTTTGATAGTTGTGTGAACAATTGGTAGATCTTCAGTCAGATAAAAACCCTGTTTTTTTGAATTATCGCTAGTGGTGCTTGTGTTGCTATAATTAGTGAAAGGAGTTGCCAGTATTCTTTTCTCTTTATCTAAGGGTATCAAAACTCCCTCTACTGTCTTAACATAGAGAAATCCGGCTCTTTCCTGGACAATGATCTTCAATTTACCAGGTATTATTCTGCGAATCTTTATTTTTTCAATTCTCACAATATTTTCGTACTTATATGTGATTGTCCTCACAGGTATTGCAAATAGATTAACCCCGACGAATTCGGAGGCCAATTCTCTGAGGAATTCTCTTTCCAAATGCTCATTACCGGAGATATCAATGCTCTTGATGTTGAAAAGGTCCATCTTCTTGATAACAGAGTTTAGACCCCAAATAGTTACAACAAGCAGAAGGACGATCAGAAGAAAGAAGATTACATAACGGCTGTTACCTCTTCTTTTTCTGCTGCTCCTTTTGGGGACAGCGGGAGAAACATCCCTTTTGAGAATGTTCTTTTTATTCTTACTATTTCTGCTCTGAGAGTTAAACATCATTTTTGCTCTGTAAAGAATTAATAAGTGCTTCTCCATACTTGAATATGTTTCCAGCACCTATTGTGATCACTAGATCACCTTGTTTAACAATTGAAAGGACTTCATCTACTATTTTGGAATTGTCACTGATATAGGTTACGCTTTTATGTCCTGCTTTAATGGCAGCGTCTGCTATAATTCTACCTGTGATTCCAGGTATTGCTCTTTCTCGTGCGGGAAAGACCGGACAGACTAATAAGATATCAGAGTTAAAGAAGCTCTGTCCGAAATCGTCACAAAAATCTCTTGTCCTTGAATAAAGATGTGGTTGAAAAATTGCGATGATACGTCTGTTAGAACTATCTCTAATCCCTTTCAAAGTAGCGATAATCTCAGTTGGATGGTGAGCATAATCATCATAAATAAAGATATCATTTACAAACCCCTTCTTTTCGAACCTTCGATATACACCATTGAAGGATTCTAATCCTCTCTTTATCATGGAGAAATCTATATCGAGTTCTAAGGCAATAGCTATAGCTTGAAGTGAGTTTTGAATATTATGGACACCTGGTATGTTAATCTTGGCCCTGCCAAGCAGATTCTTTTTACAGAAAACATCAAACTCCGACTCAAATAAGTTGTCCCGGCTGGTATTGATGACAGAGGTTTGAGAAGATTCAGGTAGTAAGGTGTCTTTCATAGTAATGTTTTCGGCTCGAATATCTGCTTCTGGGGAGAGACCATAGGTAATAGTCCTTTTAGTCAACAGAGGGAGAACTGACTGCACTCCCTTGTCATCATAACAGGCAATAATACAGCCAAAGAAAGGTACTCGGTTGGCATATTCTATGAATGCTCTCTTTATATCATCCAGATTTTCATAGCAATCAAGGTGGTCGGCCTCAACATTTGTTATTCCCGCAATAATGGGGGAGAGAGAGAGAAAAGAACGGTCGTATTCATCTGCTTCCACTATAATATATTTTCCTGCTCCCATGACATTGTTTGAACCGAAATTTTTGACTTTACCCCCAACTATGACTGTTGGATCAAGATTTGCTTCTTTCAACAGTAATCCTATTATCGAAGTGGTTGTCGTCTTCCCGTGTGTTCCGGCAATAGCTATTCCGTAGCTCATCCGCATTATTTCAGCAAGCATCTCAGCTCGTCTGATAACCGGAATTTTTTGTTCGAGGGCAGCTGATACTTCCGGATTGTTGTTTCTCACCGCTGAGGATTTAACTACAACGTCAGCATCTTTTATCAACGCGGGGTCGTGTCCTTCCTTAATCAATATTCCGATGCTTTCCAAATGATCAGTTACTTCTGTTTTATGCAGGTCAGATCCGGTAATGATAAAACCTTGATTATAAAGGAATTCAGCAATTCCGCTCATTCCAATGCCACCAATACCGACAAAGTGAATCTTCTTGGTTCTTCCTAACATGCTTTAATCCTTATTGTTTTTACTTGGTTTCGTCGTATCTGAGAAGTCATTTAACAAATCATCAACAATGGTCTTGGCAGCGGTAAGATGGATGGAGTTTTGGAGCTGACTGCAAAATTCATTCAATTCATTATTTACAGACTGGATAGTTTCTTTTAGTAGGGATGGTGTTAGAATGTCTTGTTTAATGACGACACCCCCTTTATTCTCTTCCTGAGCTTGGGCGTTAAGATATTGATGATTACCAGGCGAATTGGAGAGCGGTATTATGATTGCCGGAATACAGTTAACCTCAAGTTCAGCTAAAGAAAGAGCTCCGGCTCTCGTTATGGCCATATCACTTCTTTGATAGATATCCGGCATAGCAGAACTGAACGGAAAAACAGTGAGTCTGTTATCTTCCGAAATCAACACCTCAGCAGCCGACAGAGATGGTTCTTTCTTCCAGGTGTAACAGCTATTCAGAGATTCTGAGATGCGGGGATAGTCTCTACTGCCGGTCTGCCAGAGTAGATTCAAATCCATATCCATGATATCCTGCATTATCGCTAAGACACAATCATTAATTGTTCGGGCACCCTGACTACCTCCCAAAACTAAAAGTGTTTTTCTTTGGTTAGTTGCCTTTCTGTTTCTCGAAGAAGGCAGCCGCTCAAGGAGGCTATTTTGGAGAGGATTCCCGGTATATAGGCAATTAGATGGGGGGAGATATTTTTTAGCCGAATTATAACCGAGATAGATCTTTTTCGCTTTTTTGCTTAATACTCTTGTGGTCAAACCGGGATAGCTGTTTTGTTCCTGAAGATAGAAAGGAATGTTCTGCAGAGTTGAACATAACATAACGGGTCCGCTGACGAAACCACCAGTACCAATACAGGCATCAGGTTTGAATGTACCGATTATCTTTGTACTCATCAACAGGCTTTTAGCTAACTTATAGGGGAAAAGAAGGTGTCTAATTGTTATACTACGGTACAATTTCTGCACATCAATTGTTTTGAAAGGGATTTTTCGCTCATGACAGATCCTCTCTTCCATGCTCTTAACGTTACCGACAAAAAGTATTTCGATGTCATGACCCTGTATTCTTTCAGCTAATGCTAATGCCGGAAAGATATGTCCACCTGTACCACCTGCCGTTATGATAACTCTCTTTAGCATGCTCTCCTCTCAGCGGTAATGTTTAGAAGTAATCCGATACAGAGTGAATTTGCAACCAGTGAAGTTCCTCCATAGCTGACAAAAGGCAATGTTACTCCGGTTGAGGGGAGAGCAGAAATAGCAACTCCTATGTTCACAAAGGCGTTAAAGAAAATGTTCAGTGTCAATCCGATCCCAGCCAATTTCAGGTAGAGATTATTCACTCTCCAAGATTTAAAAAGACCCCGGAAAAGGATTACACAGTATAAAGAAAAAATTATTATTGCCCCTATGAATCCAAATTCTTCTCCTATTACACTGTAGATATAATCAGTTGTTGGTTCTGGCAGATAATAATTCTTTGCCTGCCCGAAGACTGAGGAGGTACCCCATAAGCCTCCTTGGGATAAACTGGTGAGACTCTGTTTTATTTGATAGTCATCAGCGGTAATATGAGAGACATCTTTATTCATCAGTTTATGGAACAATGAATATCTACTGTAGATCTCCATTCTTGAGCTGCGATAGGAAGCGCCATAAGTTAGAATTCCAGCACCCCCAATAAGAATGATAAGGATTATTAACATCATAGTCAGCAGTCTTATTCTTGATATCCATAAAAGTGAAAACAGGGTAGCTGAAGAGATGATTATCGTGCTGAAATGCTGCTGTTTTAGTATTACAGCGAAAGATATAAGCGATAGAACGATCAATGGTTTGAAGTTTTTAACGAATCCCTTGGGAAATGAATCCGGAATGCTTTCTTGTTTTTTATCGAGATAGTGGGCAAAATATAGGACTAACATAATCCTGACAAAGAGACTGGGTTGGAAGTTAACTCCCATAAAACTAAAACTTCTTGTTGCACCTTTGATCTCTCGTCCAAAAAAAAGAACTAAGATCATTAAGATAATGTTTATAACTGTCAAAAATGGTACCAGCCGGCGCAGTTTTTTTAAATCAATAATGGTAAAGGCATAGAGCATAGTTGCTAATGATATACAAGTCCAGAGTGCCTGCTTCATAAAGGTAATCATATTTGATTCAGTCACCGAGCTGATATTGAGATTCATATATAAGCCGAAACTGCACAGTATCAAATACGATATGAGCAGGGTCGTATCGAAATTAACGATCCTGTTTTTTATTTTACCCTTAAGAGCATAATCATTCTTCATTTCGTTTTAATTCCTCAACAATTGTTCGAAACACTTCTCCTCGATGTTCAAAATTTCGATACATATCATAGCTTGCACAGGCGGGAGATAAGATAATGGCATCTCCTTCGGCGGCATTATTAAAAGCTGAATGAACTGCCTGTAAAAGAGTCTGGTGCATCGTTACTCTTCCGTTGATAGACTGAAATGCTAATCTCATATTATTTTTTGAGTTACCAATCAGATAGATTCTTTTGATCTTCTCTTTAAGGTAAGGTAACAATACGGAGTAATCTTCTCCCTTTTCATAACCACCCATAATGACATGTAATGGTTTAGAGAAGGCTGTTAAGGCGTACCTCACCGCTTCGGTATTAGTAGCTTTAGAATCGTTGATAAATTCAATTCCATTTATCTCTCCTACATTTTCCAGTCTGTGAGGGAGAGGTGTAAAGGTTCTCAGAGACTCTGTTATCACATCGATATCAGATACTTCATCACTAACTGCAAGAAGGGCAGCCAGCATATTCATTCTATTATGTATCCCGGGTAGTTTTGTTTCTCCCACATCAATCTTGCTTTCTGCTGTCGTTCCATTCAAGGTTCTATTCCATTTTATTATGCTATCAATCAAATATGCTGCTTCCTTAGATTTTTCCGGAATAAGTTGCTGGTTATGAGCAAAATATGCCTTTCGGGAGATGATTCTATCTTCCTTCGACCTGATAATTCTGTCGCCAGAATTGAGAATTGCTTTATGGCTTTCTTTTTGATTCCTGAAGATGTTCATCTTTGCCTCGACATATCTATCAAGAGTCGAATGACGGTCGAGATGATCTTCTGAGATGTTTAATAACACTGCTGTCTCTGCTTGAAACTCTTCAATTAGCTCAAGTTGGAAACTGCTCAACTCTAAAACCAGATAATCAAACCCTCTTTTTTCTATGGGAAAAGAAGTTAGAGAGTTACCGATGTTTCCCGCCAGAAGACTCTTATAACCGGCGTTTTTTAAGATGTGATGAATAAGACTTACGGTAGTGCTTTTACCGTTAGAGCCAGTGACAGCAATTATCTTGCTACTTTTATCTTTTATTTGATAACCGAACTCGATCTCGCTGATAACCTTGACATTTCTCTGACGAGCTTGGTTGATTATCGGCAGTGACGTGGGTATTCCCGGACTAACGATCATCACATCACAATCAAGAATCTTTGCTGTATGACCTCCAAACTCGCAATGTGGTCTAAGTTTGAGCCAACACTCTTCATTGTAAGAAGATAAGATCTCTTGTTTACACGTCTCTTCGGTTTTTATCTCACTGATGAAGAATTCGCCACTATGTTCCAGAATCTTCAAAGCACTTGAGACACCGCTCCGCGCTAAACCCAATATTCCAAATTTCAATTCTTTTATCTTCATTTGCCCTTCAGGTGTTTTATTAACGGAGTTTAATGGTTGCCAGTCCTAATGCTGCAAATAGTGAGGCTACGATCCAAAACCTGACTACAATTTTCTCTTCAGGTATTCCTTTTTTTTCGAAATGATGATGCAAGGGAGCGCAAAGAAAAACTCTCTTTCCTGTTCCGGTTTTTATCCGGGTGAATTTGAAATAGTATCTCTGGATGATAGTTGATAATGCTTCCAGAACAAAGATTCCACAGACAATAGCGAAAAATATCTCCTCTTTAAGCAGGAGAGCTAAGGTTGCCATTATTCCTCCCAGGGTTAGAGACCCGATGTCTCCCATAAATACCTGAGCAGGTTTGGAGTTGAACCAGAGGAAACCTAAAAGAGTTCCGATTATCGCCGCTACGAAAACAGTCAGCTCACCAGCTTCCTTAATAAAGCTCAACTGCAGGTAGTCAGCATGATTAATATTTCCTTTTATATAAGCCATTGCCCCAAGAGCCAAAGCTGCTATTGCCAGAGTTCCTCCCGCTAATCCATCGAGACCATCCGTTATATTAACTGCATTAGAGGTACCAACGATCATTATTACGACAAAGGGAAAATAGAACCAACCCAGATGAAGCATAAAGTCTTTGAAAAAGGGAACACTAATGGTAGTAAATGCCTGTTTATCAGAGGAGGCAAAATAGATGGCAAAAACTACGATCAGAGAGATAGTTATCTGTCCGATTAGTTTGTAACGGGCGATTAATCCTTTTTGATATTTAAGCAGATTTTTCAGATAGTCGTCGATAAAACCGATGCCTCCTAACCAAAAGGCTACTAATAGCATAATCAAGACATAACTGTTAGTTAAATTATTCCATAAAAGAGTAGCCAGAAGTAATGCTGTCAGTATGATCAGTCCGCCCATTGTCGGAGTACCGTTTTTTGCTTTGTGAGTTTCTGGAACATTTTCATTAATGGTTTCAACCACGTTGCCTTTTTTGAGCATGCGAATCATTTTGGGGCCTATAAACAAAGAAAAGATCAAGGCTGTCACAAAGGCAGCAATGGCTCGAAAAGTAACATAACGAAAGACATTGAAGAGAATCGATACTTCAACTAATGGGGCAAAGAGATGATAAAACATTATAACCTACCTTTGATTTTTTCCAGATGAACACCATGAGATGCTTTCAGGAGTATCACTGCTTTTTTATCAACACTGTCCAGGAAACCGGATGAGATGAGTTCAGCTGTATTTTTAAAGAATTGATCCCCACCGAAATGTCTTGCTTGATTCCCAACCCCTATAATTCGAGGTTGCTCTCCGGTGTTTGAAATGTGTTCTCTCAAATATTCACCGATCTCACGATGAAAAGAAGCTGAATTCTCACCAAGTTCTAACATATCACCCAAGATTGCTACATGGGATCTCTCAGGTTCGTATGCTAACCAATAATCAATAGCAGCTTTCATACTAACCGGGTTAGCATTATAGCAGTCAGAAATAACTGTTCTTCCTCCACTTTCGAAGACCTCCATCCTATCTTTGAGGGGAAGCGAATCTTCTAATCCGACCTGGATCTCAGTCTTACTTAGACTTAGTTTTAAGGCTAATACCACAGCAAAAGCTGCATTATAAACATTGAACTTAATATCGCTTGCTATGGAGTACTTTTCTTGATCGATCAGAAAAACACTCCGTTCTTTATCAATTGAGATCAATTCCACCCCAACTACTTTCTCAAGATAACTCAGGTATTTCTTTCTTTCAAAGTCAATTCTGATTAAGTTACCCGCTAATTTGTCGAATAGTTCGTGATTTGCTGGGATTAAGGCAAACTTTTTTACTTTCTTTAACATAGAACTCTTTTCGCGGAAAACACCTATTAAATCACCGAAAAATTCTAAATGCGACGGCCCTATGTTAGTTATGATTCCGATATCAGGTTGACAAGTATCAGCCAAAACCTTGATCTCTCCGAAATGATTCGAGCCAATTTCTATGATGGCATAGTCAGTTTCAGGTTTTAAACGCAGGATAGTTTTGCTTACCCCGAGAAGATTATTCTCGTTAGCATGATTCTTCAGGACATTACTTTTTCGACTCAGAATATTGTAGCAATATTCTTTCGTTGTTGATTTTCCACTGCTCCCGGTTATAGCTATTACTTCGGCTTTGAACAGAGAACGGTACTTTTTTGCAAGGATACCGAATGCTGTCTGGGTGTCGGAAACTCTTATCAATAGTTTTTCAGGTGAACTATGAGCATCCTCTTCGAAGGCTGGTTGAGAGTTGTCAGGAAATGATCCTTCGCTTTGGGAAGACTTCTTGGGAAACACATAGTCTTCATCCACCACAGCCCAGTTGTTCTCAAACTTTAGGGCTTCAGAGACAAAGTCATGGCCGTCAAAGTTTTCACCTTTCAGGGCAAAAAAGACCGAATCGTTATTGATTGTTCTGGTATCGCTGGAAACATAAGAGATTTTCCGGTTCTGGGAAGACAAGATTTCTTTGCTCAGAACGGGATCATAGCTCCTTAGACAATCACACATTTGCTGGGGTTGATTTTGTTTTTTTCTGGTAGCAGAAAAGGTATTTATTGAGCAGAACCCCATTAGTAAACGAAGTTGCAGCAGATCTAAGGGAATCGTCAATTTGATAGTGGAAGGAGAAGCTTCTTCATAATCGATTTTGTTGAAGAGATTAGTTCCTTGCTCGGAACTGGATTTCGGCTTATTGCCTTTATCTCGTCTTAAGATAGCATTCTGAGCTTCTTGATAATCGTTAAATGGTATTCTCTCTTCTGCCAGTTCCTGGTAATTCTCATGACCTTTACCGGCTATCAATACTACATCTTCTTTAGCTGCTAAAGATACAGCTGTTTTAATGGCCTCACGGCGATTGGTGACGATCCAATATCTCGCACTGAGGGGAAGATGTTCAACCATGTCGAATAATATGACTGCCGGGTTTTCTTTGCGGGGATTATCCGAAGTTAGAATTACCAAATCACTGTATTTTAATGCAGAATCTGTAATCTCTTTTCTTTTCCCCCTATCTCGATCACCTCCTGCTCCAACAACAGTAATAAGCCTCCTCTGAGCTTTAAAGGAAACCTCACTATTCTGGGGAGCGAAAATTCCTGACAGGATACTACGAAGTGTTTTGCATACATTCTCTATAGCGTCAGGTGTATGAGCATAATCAATATAGCAGGAAAAACCGGATTGATTTTCAACTCGCTGTAATCTGCCGCTTATAGATGTAGGCAAAGAAGATATAATCTTTTCCAGAGCAATTTCGTTGTTTATTAGTTTTACAGTCGAAATAGCAGCTGAGAGGTTAAAGGCATTATGCTCTCCCAGTAACGGTGTGCTTATCCTAAAGAGAGTTCTCTTTTCATTTAGGATTTCATCTGCAAAACTCTCATTGAATTTCAACTCAAAATCAGTTTCTGATAAGTCATTTTTGATGAGAGAGAAAGAAACTTCAGCTTGTTCATCATAGCTATTTGAAGACTGTTCGATTGCCTTGTCCTGTAGTTTTTTTATTGATATCGAGTATTTGGGGCTTGCTATTTCCCGGAACAGTCTTTTCCCGTAACTATCATCAGTGTTGATCAGAGCTACGCCATTTTTCTCCTTCAGATAAGTAAAGAGCTTCTTCTTAGCCAGGTAATAGTTTTCCATAGTGCTATGGAAATCCAAGTGGTCCCGGGTGAGATTAGTAAAAATCGCTAAATCGAATTTCAAACAATATACCCTATCCAGATTTAGAGAATGAGAGGAAACCTCCATAACTACATATTTTACATCCTTGTTCACCATCTCCTTTAGAATTTGATTCAGTTCAGTGATATCGGGAGTAGTTCGTTCCAGAGGAAAGTGCTCACCATTGATCGAATAACCAAGAGTTCCTATTGTACCGGCACTCATTCCGTTTTTGATCAAGATACTCTCGATGATCTTAACTATAGAAGTCTTGCCATTGGTACCGGTAACACCGATTAGTCTTAGCTTTGCTGAAGGATCATTAAAATAAAGAACTGCTAAAGATGCTAAAGCTTTCCTGGAATTGAAGACGATGATCTGTTTCACTTCATTATTTAAGGATAAATGTGTTAATTCTTTCTCAACGATCAGTACATTGACTCCTTTTCTTACAATCTGATCAGCATATTCGTGACCATCGTAGGAATTCCCCCTGATACATATAAATGAGGGTAGCTCTGCCGTTGTCTGTTCTCTTCGTAACTCAGAGCTGGAAAAACCTGAGAGTTCTCTGGAGTCCGTCAAAGGATATAGAACAGTTTTTGTGTAATCTCCCTTCGTAATGTTCAGAGTGTGACTCAAGATACCATATTTTTTTAACTGGCCAAGCAGAGAGTCAATTTTGATTACCATCATTGATTTATTCCTGCCGGAGTGTTAACTCTAATTGTTTTTGGCTTTGTAACATCTTTCTAAGCATCAGGCTATCCTCTCCCTTAATTTGCCTTGACTATGCACGTTAATCCGTATTCAACAGGTTTTCCAACCGGTATTGATTGAGAAAAAACAATACCTTTACCTTCCACCTCAATATTTATTTGCTGCTTTTTTGCTTCCTTTACAGCTTGTCTGAGGGTTAGGCCAATCAGGGATGGCATTTTCGAGATCAGTTCCGATTCATCTGTATTAACCGTTTCCTCTTTCTTCATAATATCCGCAACAATGACAACTGTCTGATTTTTATCGAATTTTATCTCATGCTTGGGGAATTGATTAACTACTACACTATTATCTGATTCAACTACACCTGTTAACTGATAGTTGATATTATTCTTTGCTAAAACATCTTTGGCTTTGCTCAGCTCGAGACCTAAAAGATCAGGCATACTAACTATTGACATCTCCTGCATTCTTAACTGAGGAACTATTCGGCAATCGGGTAAAGCCAGGATCTGTTCGGTGATTTTTCTGAAGGTAACAACTGCTGACATGGAGGCGTAATGATAATAATACTCCGGCTCATCATACAATACTAATCCCACAAACTGGGGATCTTCTGCCGGAAAGAAACCAACAAAATTCGAGATGTAACTATTCCTGCCGTAACCGGCCTGACCATCTGATTGTTTTTCAGCGGTTCCTGTCTTACCGGCAATGGAAATGTAAGGGAGATTAGTACTTGTTGCTGTACCATATTCAACTGCTCCTTGCAGATATGTCTTTAGCGTGTCTAAACAGGATTTATTGGATACAGTTCTAATTCGGCGAGGTTTGTTTCTTTTCACCACCTGATCATTCTCATCAGTGATCATTTTAACAAGATAAGGTCTCATTAGGTTCCCATCATTAGCTAAAGCAGCATAAGCTGTTATGAGTTGAAGAGGAGTAACAGCTATTTCCTGCCCAAAAGAAATTGAATGTAGAGAATAACCCTGCCAATCTCTCACCTTTCTCAGTAAGCCTGCTGTTTCACCGTAGATATCTGAACCCGTTCTGTTACCGAATCCAAATGCAATCAATTGTTCATACAAATAATTGGCTCCGATCCTATCCGCAATTTTGCATGTTCCCACATTACTTGAATGTACCAGTACATCTTTGAACGAAAGATCTTCAAATGGATGAGAGTCCTTGATAGTTCGTTTGTGTTCTGTCTTATAGGTCCGGCAATCAATAATATCGGTAGTTTTAAACATTTTTTTTTCTAAAGCGGCTAAAGTAGTAAAGGGCTTTATGGTTGATCCTGGTTCAAACATAAAAGAAGCAGCCATATTAGCCATAACACGGATTTCCGAGGGATTGTAGCGGTCATCTGAAGAAGAAATGTTTGATAAGGCTAATATTTCTCCCGTTTTGGGATCCATTAAAATCGCGATAGCATTTTTAGCCTTAAACGTCTCAATATCCTCTCTGAGATTCATTTCGACGATTTCCTGTATTCTGGTATCTATAGTTAAAACTAAGTTGTTGCCGTTAGTAACACGCTGTTTCCCTAAATTTGGTATCAGGACAGGATTGTTTCTCGCATCAAAGAGACGCATTTGCCATCCATAAGCACCACTTAAGTCCTCATCATAAGTGGCTTCAATCCCACAGATTCCTTGTAATTGACTCAAAAGGGCATCCGTACCAGAATCTTTGGTGTTTCTCACAGCACCTAACAGTCTTGCAGCCAATTCACCCTGCGGGTAAACCCTTTGCTGAAAACTGAAGCTTGTTACTAATCCCCGATGGATTTTGTGTTCTTTTAACTGCCGCTCAATTAAGACGATCTCAGATTCGCGGATTCTGTCTGAGAGGTAGATACTTGCACCGCCACCGCTACTTTTCAGTCTGCTTAGGACATATTGATGGCTCAAAGAGGATTGTGATGAGATAATCGAGGCTATAAGACTGTAATCTTCTGACAGCAGCTGATTGTTGTTATCCTGGTAACTCTTCAGAGTAGAACGATCATAATCAATCTGGTAGAATTTCGCTGTTCTGACTAATAGTTCTTGATTTCTGTCAAAAATATACCCACGGGTAGCAGTTTGAATCTCTTTTAACGGGGTGTATCGAATCTGTCTTTCTCTCTCAAGATTATGAGGATCAAGCATTTGTACTGCAAAGAGATAAACAGCCCATAAGAGAATAAGGATACAGTTTGAGATAACAAACAAATAAAACCTCATTCGCATCCCTTTTGCTTGATCCATAGCTGTTGTTTATGAGTTAATTAAGTTTGGTAAGTGCGGCAGCAGAGGGGATGATATGGTCAATAAGAGTGAAGGCTTTTCGATTATCTCTGCTGTTGTCATGGATTATTTGAACATGTTCGGGGTCATTACTCAAGAAAACCATACCAAGTTTCTCAGAGGCAATACTTACAACCCGTGAATATGTCTGTAAATCGTAATATTCTGATTTGAGATCTTTATTGATTGCTCTCTCTGAATTCAATTCCCTCATAATATTATAGTTCTCACGCGCTGTCATGACAACATCATTTTTTAAACTGTAATGAGCAAAGATAGATAACAAGATAAGGAATCCTAATAAAAAGAACTTCGGTTTCATATATCCTCCTAAATTCTCTCTGCAACTCTCATTTTTGCAGAACGAGCTTTTCGGTTTTCAGTGATTTCATCCTCTGAAGGTTTTAAAGGTTTTTTAGTTATTTGTCTTAATCTCTGGATCTTTCCACAAACACACTTGGGGAATTTCGGTGGACAGACACAATCCTTAACCTCTTCAACAAAAATCTGTTTCACTATTCTATCTTCTAAACTATGGTAAGAGATAACAACAATTCTCCCACCGGGGTTTAACATTTCTACTGAATCATATAATGCCGTGCGCAGGGCTTCTAATTCTCCATTGATGTAGATTCTTAGTCCCTGAAAGACCCTTGCCTTGGCTTTAATTTTGAAGGCAGAACGGGTATTGCGGTCAACGATTTCGGCTAACTCAGCCGTTGTTTCTATCGGTTTGATACTCCTTTTCTTTTCAATACCACGGGCAATTCTTAACGCCTCCCTTTCTTCTCCGTATTCCCTTATAATTGATGATAGTTCGGCAACCGGATACTTGTTTACGACATGATATGCTGTCAGTTCGTCTTCTTGATTCATTCTCATATCTAATCTGCCATCAAGATCAAAACTCATTCCTCTTGATGAAGTTGAGATTTGACTATATGAGACCCCTAAATCGAAAAGAATACCATCGATCTTGGTTATTCGTTCCAGAGCCAGACGAGTTCTGATATTGACAAAGTTATCATTAAACAGCTTTAGCCGTCCCGGATACTTCTCTTCATTTTTCCGGCAGAAGTTAATCGAATCCTTGTCCCGATCAAATGAATAGAGTTTTGTTGTTTTGTTTGCTTCTAAAACTGCAAGTGAGTGCCCGCCACCCCCCAGAGTGGCATCTACATAAACTCCATAATCTTTAATAGCTAAAAAGGAGACGGCTTCCCTGAGCATTACAGGTTGATGATATTCTGTCAGCAATGACTTTGTCACTGTTTCTCCTTTCGTCTGCTCAATAATAAGGATATCTAAATCCAGATTTACAAATAAACGAAGTTAAAATTGCTTATTTTTTTCTTTGACGGTAGTTGATTGGTTTGAATTTTTTCGAGTGAAATTGTAACTGCTTTTTTCTCTCTTCTCGGTACTTATCGGGATTCCAGAGAGAGATATAGTCTCTTTCTCCTTTGATAATGACTGAGTCCTTAATTTCGACATCTTCTAACAACAAACTGTCTATTCTTATCCTTCCCTGTCCTTCCAGTTCTCTTTTGGGAAGAGCAAAATCTATTAAACTATTCATAAATAGCAAATCTTCTTCATCTCCGTTCTTAAGCTTGTCGATCATTGCGTTCCAGTTATCTAAAGGAAACACAGCCAAATTGGTTCCTTCAGCACCCATTGTCACAACAACTGTTTGTTTAGAGGCAGCGCTAAAATTCTTCTTAAAGACCGCAGGAAGGGTTATTCTGTTATTATGAACAGCGTTTTCGAAAACACCTAAAAATTCTCCGGACATTTGACCTCCAGTCACCTTCAAAAGAAATACTGTGACATTTTTAGCAATTATTTGCCAATCACATCCAAAATTTGCCCAAGATATTCTTGACGTCAAGCTCTTTTTTTTTTTTACGAATCTTTTTTGGTATCTTCCTTCAGAAATCGACTTCTTGTAAGGGGCTAATCATATGCCAGACAATAAAATAGCCTCAATGAATAATAATGTCTGACGAAAAAAAAAACTTTCATTTCCAAACAAATTCAGGAGATCTGGAATTTTCATCATCGTCTTCATAAGAAGCTTTTTACCCTTTCTTAAATCTCTATTGTAAGTCGTTACCGACGAGTTAAGATTAGGCATAATAGTTACAGTCTGGTAAGGGAAAAGCATTCAATCGAGATGATTGAGCAACAATGATAGGTGGTGCTTTCCAACAGAGATGCTCTTAGGTAATCGAAGGAAGGTTTTAGTGATTCTTTTCAGATCAATCATGCCAGGAGAAAAATATGAAATAATTTGACTGAAATGTAAGTATAGTTTATCAGAAGACAATCATTTGGGAATAGAGGTGATAATGAGAATAGAGGAACTGGATACCCCGGTATTGCTGATAGACCGCAAGATAATGCAAGACAATCTTGCCAGGATGGCAAACTTATGCCAAGTGAAAGGGATAAAACTTAGACCGCATATCAAAACACACAAAATCGGCGAAATAGCTTTAATGCAGGTTAAATTGAGTGGCAATGGAATTGCCGTAGCTAAACTCGGTGAAGCAGAAGTAATGAGCAGACTGGGCATCAAAGACATAGTAATTGCCAACCAGATAATCGGTATGCAGAAAATAGAGAGGTTAGGAGCTTTAAGGCAAAAATGTGAAGTCAAAATATCTGTCGATAGCAGAGAGGGGGTTGAACAGCTTGAGAGATACCTGAATATTGGAGAAAAGAGACTTGGATTATTCATGGAAATAGATACAGGTATGAATAGGTGCGGGTTAACTGATCCTGAAGAAATATTGTCCTTAGCTGAAAGCATATCAGCTTCTCGGAAGTTGTTCTTTGCAGGAATCATGAGCCATTCAGGAAATATCTATAAGGCTGAAGATACTAACGAAGTGAAAAAAATTGCCTTAGAAGAGGCGGAAACAATGGCCGATACGGCTGAATGTTTAAGAGGTTCCGGAATTACGGTTGCAGAAGTCAGTATCGGTTCAACAGCGGCAGCAGAATTCTTAGGTTTAATTGGAGGGATAACAGAGTTCAGACCGGGCAACTATGTGTTTAATGATGCTCTGCAGGTATCATTGGGAGCAGCAGGGAGAGAGGACTGTGCTTTAAGGGTTCTCACTACAGTAATCAGCCGGACTGTCAGAGATCGAGCAGTTATAGATGCCGGAAGTAAAAGCTTGGGAATGGATAAGGGTGCTCATGGTTCGGAGATCATTAAAGGTCATGGAATAGTCGTAGAGTATCCGGATGCAGTTATCGAAAGATTATCGGAAGAACATGGTATCCTTAGGATCAATGAGACTTCTGACCTTTCGATAGGGGATAAGGTGACGATTATCCCCAATCATGCCTGTCCGGTGACAAATCTGTTTGATGAAGTGACGATTATTGAAAAAGGAAGGGTTGTTGATCAATGGCGGGTGATAGCCAGAGGTAAAGCGAAATGATAAAGCCTACTCTGTGAAGTATATGGTTTTGTTAGCTATACTTCTACCTTGTGACGGTCTTCAGATGAGATATGAGTTACGATGAGAATACTATTCTTCAACTGCTTTTTTTAAACAAGTACCTAAAAAGCAGTTTCTTTCATCTTATCAATCATTTTTCACTCATTGTAGTGATTAACATAGAATTATCACTCCTAATTGAATGGTCATTCTGGCAATAAAAAAGCAGGGCTGTTAAGCCCTGCTTCTCAATATATAAGCATTTTCTGAAAGTAAAACCAGTGATCTTTATTTCAACTGCTCTATTATTCTCAGTACTTTTTTCTTGATAGTCTCTTTGGTTTCTTCTGAACGGAAATCATCCTCATAATACCAGGCATATTCCTGTGTTACGGCTACAGCTACTAATTTGTTGTTCAATTTGTAGTCCATTTGATTGATTCCCAATTCATAGTCTGTACCTGGACCAAATGATTCTATTGCATTGGCCGGGAACGTGTGTTGCCGGGCGGAGTTATTAATCTCCTTGAAATACTCTGATTCTTGATCGTTATCTTCATCTTCCCAATCCCATAAATATGACCAGGCAAAAACTGACTGATATTTGTTGTTATTAGCCAGAGTCCAGGTAACGTTGTAAGGCTCTGTAGGGTCAAAAGTTTGCGGGAAATCTGCGGAAGTAATATTGTAAGGAATCTGAAGTGTTGCTGCATAGTTGTTTGAACCGGTACTGACTTCAAAGTTGTAGCTTTGACCTTCAACCAGATCTACAGCTCCAAAAAACCAATATTCCCAACCTTCCAATTCAAAAACATTTCCGTCAATTTTGAAAGTAACATCTCCATTCATAACTGTGGGGTTAATAATCATTATCGAAACATAATGAGTCCCTTCTCTGTTCCAGTCTTCTTCGTAAGTATCATAGAAGATAGCGAGATAGACATCCCAATCTGCCGGGTTAAGATCTTCCGGTTCGCCGTCGGGACCGAAAATATCACCAATAGATGACCCGTCACCGTTACTACTACTGCTCTTACAACCTGTGATAAAAGCTAACATGGTTATGACAACCAAAAGACTAAACAATACCAATAAACATCTTTTCATAATTACCTCCAATTTTGTTTATAATGAATGATGGCTGCTATTTTGTCAAGCTAATTGAAACACTCTATACTATTTAGACTTGATTTTGCTGACTTTAGCAGCACAAACTTTGTATTCTGGGATCTTAGCAACTGGGTCAACCGCATTAATGGTAAGGCGATTAGCCGGAGCTTCAGCATAATGAAATGGGATATAGATGACCCCTTTCAGAATTTTTTTGGTGACAAAGGCTTTAGTTTCTATCTCACCTCGCCGGGTACTGACTTTGATCATTTCGCTATTGGCAATATCCAGAGCTTCAGCATCTTCAACAGAAATCATAACCATTGGTTGAGCTATGTTATTGATTCCTTTAGATTTTCTGGACATTGTCCCTGTATGGAACTGTTCAAGAACTCTACCGGTGGTCATTATCAAGGGGTATTCCTCATCGGGTAACTCAGCCGGTTCCTTGAACTCGATAGCATGAAATAATCCTAAGCCGCGGGCAAATCTATCTTTATGCAGATATGGTGTTCCCGGATGCTCTGTTGTCGGACAAGGCCATTGTAACCCGTTTTGACCGATTCTATCCCATGTTATACCTGTATAGGAGGGAGTAGTGAGATTGATCTCGGCAGTGATATCTTCTACCTTTTGATAATTCCAATCGGAACCCATAGCAAGAGCGATCATCTGGATTATTTCCCAGTCCTCCTTGGCCTGACCGGGAGCTTTTACAGCAACATTTATTCTTTGCACCCGTCTTTCAGTGTTTGTGAAATGTCCGGTTTTTTCAGCAAAGGATTTTGCCGGTAAAACAACGTGAGCAAATTCTGCTGTTTCCGTCATAAAGATATCCTGAACTACAAGGAAATCTATCTTTTTCAGAGCTTCGATGACATGATGCTGGTCAGGGTCACTCAAGAAGGGATTTTCACCCATGATATAAAGACCTTTCAGCTCACCTTTATGGGCAGAATCGACAACGTCCGTAACAGTCAAACCGATTTTATCGGAGAGTGGTCTGCCGTATATTTTCTCGAATTTTTCTTTAGCTGCGGGGTCATTGACTTTTTGGTAACCGGGATAGACATTAGGGAGTCCTCCCATATCACAAGCACCCTGTACATTGCATTGACCACGGAGCGGATTCACCCCGCCACCGGGAATACCAAGGTTACCACAGAGCATTTGCAGATTTGCTACTGTCTTAACATTATCTGTTCCCGTAGTATGCTGAGTGATTCCCATGGAATAGAAGACGCTGCCTGTTTTTGCTTTAGCAAACATCTCAGCAATATCATGGAGAGTCTGGGCTGGAATCCCCGATAACTTCTCCACATTTTGGGGAGAATATTTTTCCTGTAGTACCTCTTCCTTAAAGGAAGCAAATTCTTCACATCGGTCAGTGATATACTTCTTGTCTTGCCAGCCGTTCTTGATGATTATCTGCATTATTCCGTTGAGCACGGCAACATCAGTTCCCGGTCTCTGGGCGGCATAGATCTCTGCATAATCTGCTAATCTGATTTTCTTGGGATCAATAACTATCAACTTAGTTTTGCCGTCCCTGACTGCTTTTTTTATTCTTGCTGAGATAACAGGATGGGCAGCAGTAGTGTCAGAGCCGGTAACGAGAATCACATCGGCTTTTCTGATATCAGCTATGTCATTTGTCATTGCACCGCTTCCAAACGAGGCAGCCAGACCGGCCACCGTTGAGGAGTGACACAACCTCGCACAGTGATCAACATTGTTGGTTCCGATTTCCCTCCTCATGAATTTTTGAAATACATAGTTCTCTTCATTTGTCACTTTAGCTGAGGCGAGTCCGGCGAGGGAGTCGGGACCGTGGTTTTTTTTCAGCTCATTGAATTTATTGGCAATAAGAGTAATTGCCTCTTCCCAGGTTGCTTCTTGAAACTTACCTGTAATATCCTTAATCCAGGGTGTGGTTAATCTCCCATCATCAGCAACAAAATCAAAGCCATATCTTCCCTTGATGCAAAGCATACCCAGATTAACATGAGCATCTTCAACTCCGGTAACCCTGACTATTTTGTTACGTTTTCTATCAATATGAAGTACGAGCTGACAACCTACTCCGCAATATGGGCATACGGTAGTTACTTTCTCAAACTCCCATGCTCTTCCTTTTCCGAGAGCATTTTTGTCGAGTAAAGCTCCAACCGGGCAAAGTTGCACGCATTCACCGCATTGCACACAAGATGACTCACCAAGAGGAAGATTATCATCAAAAGCTATCCTTGTGGTAAAGCCCCGTTCTGAGAAATTGATAACTTCATTGACGACGGTGGAATTACAACCTTCGAGGCATCTTCCGCATTGGATACATTTCGACCGGTCAACAAAAACCATTTCGCTGCTTTCATCCTGATCGAGTTCCGCAGGAGAGAGATCAAATGATGGTCTTTCAATACCGAGATAATAAGCTGCATCCTGAAGTTCGCAATTACCATTTTTCTCACAGGAGAGACAATCATGTTTACCCGACGACAACAACAAATCTACAATGAGCTTTTGGTGTGCTCTTATCTCTTCGCTGTCAATTGTCACCTTCATACCGTCTTTAACCGGCAGATTACAGGAGGTTTGCAATCCGGGATTACCTTCAACCTTTACGATACAAACCCGGCATTTTCCGGCAGGTCCTGTTTTGGGATGATAACAGAGAGAAGGGATGTACAATCCGTTTTCTTTGGCTGCCTGGAGAACCGTTTGACCCGGTTGAGCCTCACAAGTATGACCGTTGATAATAACCTTCATTAAACCTCCTTAATTCTATGTTTTTTACTGTTTTTTAAGTCGTAGTCAGATATCCCTTAAAATCTTCAGGAAAATATTGCAGAGCTGACTTTATTGGCATAACCGGTGATTGTCCTAAAGCACAAAGACTGATCTTCATTCCTTCGGAAACTGAAAGCAATTGTTTCAGATCGTTTTCAGAACCTTTTCCTCTGATTACTTTGGTAATCAAACGGTAAAGAATCTCTGTCCCTTTACTGCAGGGTGAACATTTACCGCACGATTCATGCCGAAAGAATTTTAGTATTGACCAGAGCATTTCCGCAATACATTTTTCTTCACTCATAACAAGAATGGCGCCAGAGCCCAATACTGCTTTGTATCCGGCAAGATTGTGAAAATCCATTTTTACGTCTAAGAGATGGTAAGGGATAAAAGCCCCGGCAGCACCACCAACCAGAGCGGTTTTAAAGCGCTTGCCCTGAAGCATTCCACCGGCGTAGTCATCGATGATAACCCGTAATGGGGTACCCATTTCTACTTCACACAAACCGGGATTCTGAACGTCTCCCATTATCGTATAAACTTTCGTTCCACAGCTTTCCGGAGTTCCGATGGTTCTGTACCAGTCAGCACCTTTGAGCATAACAGAGGGGATGTTGGCGATAGTTTCCACATTATTGACAACGGTCGGTTTGTTCCAGATACCTGCTACTCCAGGGAAGGGGGGTTTAACTCTCGGGTTGCCCCTTTTTCCCTCTAAAGATTCGATCATTGCAGTCTCTTCTCCGCAGACATAAGCCCCGGCACCGATTTTTATCTCGATATCAAAATCAAACCCGGTCTCTGCTATGTTTTTTCCCAAAAAACCGAATTCATAAGCTTGTTCTATTGCTTTTTGCATGCGCTTAATACATAATTTGTACTCTCCTCTGATATAGATGTATCCTGTAGTTGCTCCGATCGCATAACCCGCAATGATCATACCTTCGAGTATCTTATGCGGATCACCCTCCATGATCAGCCGGTCTTTGAATGTTCCCGGCTCTCCTTCATCGGCATTGATGAGCAGAAATTTTTGTGCTGCCTTAATTGGTTGAGTGAAACTCCATTTCAAGCCGGTTGGAAAACCTGCACCGCCGCGTCCTCTTAAACCAGATTTTTTAACTTCTTCCACGACCTCTTCAGGTTTCTTTTTCAGCAGAGTATTTAAACAAGCTTCGTACCCTTCATATGCTATGTATTCTTCGATACTTTCAGGATTAATAAGACCGGAATGCTCTAAAACAATTCGCTTCTGCTTGCTCAATTTCACCTTTTCTGCCTGGTTTTCCCCATAGATTAGTCTCTTTACCGGGCGTCCTTTTAACAAGTGCTCAGAAACAATTTCTGTAACATCTTCCTGTGAGACATTCCGATATACGATGTTATCAGGCAAAATAAGAATACAAACTTCCTGTCGAAAATAACCGAGAGTTCCTGTCGGTAATACTGATACTTCTTCCTGTAGATTCTTCTTCTTGAGTTCCTGAATAAAGCCTTTTTCAATCTCTTTAGCACCTGCCTGCAGGGAGTTTTCATCCATACTGATGAGAATATGAGCACGATAATACTTCATTATTTATCCTTTGGTTTGTATAGAATTAATCTCAAAAATCTTCTGCTGCGTTAAGTTCTGCTTCCCTTTTTGCAGTAATGTCAGGATGAATACCTGGTAGTTTGCTGATAGCATTAACCGGGCATACTTCCATACAGGTTCCGCATTTTACACAATCTTCCTGATGAATAAGATATTTCTCTTCTCTGTTTCCGGAAATGCAGTGGACAGGGCATTTTTTTGCACAAAGTGAGCAACCGATACAGACTTCCTTATCGATAAGAAAATGGAACAAATCGAGGCAGACGCAGGCAGGACAGCTTTTTTCGGTAATGTGTGCCTCATACTCTTTATGAAAATACCTTAAAGTACTTAATACGGGATTGGGTGCTGATTGTCCAAGTCCGCAGAGAGAAAGCCTTTTTATCATATTTCCGAGTTCTTCCAGCTTTAAAAGGTCTGCCTCTTCTCCTCTCCCTTCAGTTATCTTGTTCAATATCTGCAGCATCTCTTTCAACCCAACCCGGCAAGGTACACATTTTCCACATGATTCTTCAACCGAAAACTCTAAGAAGAACCTGGCGATATTGACCATACAATTGGAATCATCAATAACGATAACACCTCCGGAGCCCATCATTGATCCCTTTTCTTTGAGTGATTCATAATCTATCTGAACATCAAGATGGTCAGCTGTTAGGCAGCCGCCGGAGGGACCACCTAACTGAACGGCTTTGAATTTCTTTCCGGCAGTTATTCCTCCGCCGACATCATAGATAAGTTCTTTGAGAGTTATTCCCATGGGCACTTCGATCAAACCTGTATTTTTGACATCACCGGTGAGGGCAAAGACCTTAGTTCCTTTACTTGTCTTCGTCCCAAAACCTGCAAACCACTCTGCACCTTTCTTGATTATAGTTGGTAAATTTGCCAAAGTTTCGACATTATTTACTACTGTCGGTTTACCCCAGAGACCAAAATCGGAAGGGTAAGGGGGTTTAGGGTTCGGTTCTCCACGTTTCCCTTCAATAGAGGCGATAAGTGCAGTCTCTTCACCACAGACAAAAGCTCCTGCTCCGCTTCTTACCTCCAGGTCAAAAGAAAAATCACTCTCGAAAATTTTCTCTCCGAGTAAACCAAATTCTTTAGCCTGTTCGATAGCAAGAGCTATCCTCTTGATTGCTAAGGGATATTCCGCCCGGATATAGAAAAAGCCCTTCTCTGCTCCCACAGCATAAGCTGCGATCATCATTCCCTCCAATATCCGGTGAGGGTCTCCTTCTAAGAGAGAACGGTCCATAAAAGCTCCCGGGTCACCTTCATCTCCGTTGCAAATAATATATTTCGGTTTGACCGGATTCTTACTGGTTAGTTTCCATTTTAAGGCTGTGGAAAAGCCACCACCTCCTCTACCTCTTAATCCGGAGCGTTCAATGATTTCGATGGCTTCTTCGGGAGTACTTTCACTAATGAGTTGTCCTATCGATTCATAACCGCCGAGAGCGATATATTCTTCAATGCTCTCAGGATCAACATAACCACAGTTTTCTAAAGCTACCTTGATCTGTTTCTTAAAGAAAGGTATGTCCTGCAAATTTATTGCTGCTTTTTCTTCAGAATCAGGAACCATTAAGCGTTTCACCGGTCTTCCTTTCAGGAAATGTTCTTCGACGATCTCGGGAATATCCTCAACCGTTATCTTGCGATAGAGGACACCTTCCGGATAGATCATCATCAAAGGACCGTAATCGCAGGGTCCCATACAACCAGTCTCAATGATATTCGTCTCACTTAACAGATCATTTTCTTTTAACGATTCGATCAGTTTACTCTTTATTTTTGCAGCTCCGGCAGAGACACAGCCGGAACCGAAACAGATTAACACGTCAATTCTTTTCAAGATCATGTTTATTACCTCATTGTTATATGTCTTTCATAATTAGCTATTCTTTATAAGTTTTGCCCTGGAGAAGATGGTTTAATGTTCATCAGATCTCTTCACGATAAACCTCGGTGATCCCTTCATTAAGATAGTTTTTGATAAAAGTTATAACTTCAGGGTGTGCTAAGGGTACTCCCTCCAGTTCTCTCTTGATTTCCTTCGTGGAAAAGACGAATATCTCTTTGGTCTCTTCGTTGGAAATCATCTCCAAGGTGAAGTTGAAATCGGTTTCCGGATGACCAAGAATGCCTGTTAAAACGGTATCTGTGATATTACCCAAAGGCATCCGGTCAATATGGTCAAGTCTGAAATCCACATCAATGGTAGTACCAATATTTTTTTTGCTGGTAATGGTAAAAGAACCGTCAGATAATTCAGCGTTCTGCTTGAATAATGGAATTCCTAAACCAACCTTTTTTACCCGGTCGTTCTTTGTGGTAAAAAAGGGATTCTGTGAGTTTTTCAGGGTCTCCTCATCCATTCCGAGACCGTCATCTTTGATCATTATTTTCAGACGATTTTCCAATCTATCGATCTTGACCCGGATAGTGATATCTTTTGCTTTGGCTCTGACCGAATTCTCTATGATATCGAGGAGATGTAGTGAAATATCTTGCATGACAGAACAAATCAGACAGCAGCTTTGTAGGTCTGCAATATATCCTGTAATTGCTTTCTGGTTTCGATTCTTCCGTATGTTTCTTCACCGATAACCAATACAGGTGCTAAAGAACAAGCTCCGACACATCTGACGGCAGTTAAAGTGAAGATTTTATCTGCGGTAGTTTCGCCCAATTCAATCCCGAGAAGTTCGGAGAGGATTTGAGTAATTCTCTGAGCCCCTTTAACGTAACATGCTGTCCCGGTGCAGATATTGATTACATGTTTCCCTCTCGGTTTCATAGTAAAGGCGTTGTAAAAAGTCACAACCCCATAGACCTTGTTGACCGGTATCTCTAATTCAGAAGCAACAAATTTTTGAACCTCTACAGGAAGATAGCCAAATATTGTTTGTGCTTGATGGAGGATCTCGATCAAAGGATTTCTTAACTTCTTTTTTTGGTCAATAACTTCCTTCAATTTTTGGTAGAGTTTGTTATCTTCTTGCATATAACCTCCGTTCCTTATCCTTCTCTTCTGGATAAATAGTTTTCATTAAATGACATTTTTTCTCCCCCTTGTTTTTTGGCAAGCTAATCTCATTTCTTGTATTGTAGGGGTTTGCAGATAGAAATCGGTATATCCGGAACCTATATCCTCTAAGTAGTGAGCATCGGAATTCCTGATAAAGGAATAGGTTGAGAGTTCCCTGTGGTTTCTTAAAAAACGGTCAAGATCACACTTTGCTGTTATTCCCAGGGCAGGAAACTTCAATTCGGGGGGGATAAACCCTAACTGTCCGATAATGCTGTAAGAGTCAGAATCGATGTGGGCGGGGAAAAAAAAGGCATCCAATATCTCTAATCGCTTCACAACCTCTTCCAAAGTCCAGCGGGAAGAGTTAATCAGAGCTTTCTCTTCGAAACGAATGATGTTCTCATCTTCATCGATAACGACCTGATCTCCGAAGTAATCAGGGTTATTCTTTAGCGGGAGAAGCGATTCATATAGTTGGACGTCGAATACCTTTGCCGCTTCACTATCATAAAAAAGAACGATAAGATGAATCTCTTCAATTGTCTGGATCTCCATTCCCCAGAAGAAAACGAGCTCTTGCTCATGGGCTGCTTTTTCGTAAACAGCACAATTAGCCATAGAATTATGATCGGTGATTGATATCAGAGACAACCCTTTGTCTTTAGCTCTCTTCATAATATTACGGGGAGACATTTCTAAGCCGCTGCAGGGAGAAAGAACTGAGTGAATATGTAAATCGGCTCTATACCACTTCAAGATAGCCTCTTGCTGCTGTTAACAAGCGTTCTTCATTTGTAAGTTGCTATGATTAAGTTACAGATCAGATCTGAGAGGTCTGCTTCAGTGAACTGTATAGTTTTCCGGCAATCTCAAAACTCGTCAGGTTGCTGCTAATTAAACAGATATCTTCTTCCTGAGCTTTGTTAATAACCTCTTCTTCCGGTTTAATCCCTTTAGCAAAAATTATACAGGGGAGGTTTATCAGAGAAGCTACAGCAATGGAGTTGAGATGTTTCATGATCGTTATCCAAGCTTGATTCTCTTTAGCACTGCTCATTACATCACTAAGCAAATCAGACACATAACCGTCTTCAATAACTCTGTTTCGTATATCTATAGAAGGTGTTAAAACCTTCCCTTCAATCATTTCTATCAGTTTTTCCAAGGTTATTCCCATTATTTCCTCTTCTGTCTCTCTGTTTGTTATCTAGTCCTCTATTTGATCCTTCATTCTTCTCAAGCGGACAAGACAGTCACTTAACTTCGATTTACCCTGAACGATATCTTCTGCCAAAGCTTTGCAGGTAGGTGAACCACAAACTCCGCAATCAAGACCCGGCAGGAGTTTAATAATCTCTTTAACTTTTTTCAGCTTTTCTAATGCGCTTTTGATGTCTTTATCGAGTTCCATTATCGAACGAGGTTCCAGAGGCATGACATCAAAATAGCCCTCCTTATACAAACTGAAAATGTAATCGTTATCGATCTCTTTGCGAACGGACTGTTTCACATTCTTTCTTATTCTTCCGGATGCTACAAAGGGATTTTCAACATTTAACTCACCTCCGACACAACCGAGTTGACAATTCTTTAGCTCAATATAATCATACTGATCAAGACGGTGACTTTCAATATTGGACAATATATCAATCACATTATGAATACCGCTAACTGCCAAAGTCTCAATGTCTTCAGCTGCAACTTCTTCTGCTTCCATGCCGGAGAGAGCCCAGTTTAGCCCGTTGGCATAGCGGGTAATCTTGCTATCGTCTTTATCAAGCTCCTTCAGAATATCCATGACCCGGGAATATATCTCATTAATAGCAATAGCCCCGTCATGAAGATGTTTATAAGTACCTTCGGGTTGATAGACTGCGGTAACCTGTGAAGCACTCGGTACGATCAGGAAAATTCCTATTTCATCAGCTTTTAACCCCTTTTCTTTCATTATTTTATCCCGGTAATACTTCGCTAACATGCTCATCGGAGACTCGATGTGCAGCAGGTTCCTGAGTAGAGAAGGAAATCTGACTTGAACAAGACGTACTATTGCCGGACAATTACTGGAGAGGATTGGTCTAATATCGGGGTGAGAACGAATATAGTCACGAATAATTTTCGCTGTGATATTTGTAATCATTGCCTGTTCGGCAATATCATCAAAACCAAGATGTAACAATGCTTTCAGGGCTTTCTCATAACCGATCTCCTCACAAAACTGTCCTTCGTATGAGGCCGAGATAACCGCTAAACGGTATTTATAGTTCTTGATATTGGCCAAAGGATCAGATTTTATTAATATGGCATTAACCGGACAAACTGATACGCATTGACTGCAGTCAATACAACGGGAAGGATCTATGATAGCTTTTCCGTTACGGACCCTTATTGCTTCCGTCGGGCAGATCCGGACACATTTTGTGCATCCGACACATCTTTCCTTAACCAAAGTCACGGCATGAAAGTAGTTTTTGTCTTCAGAAGCAGGTGGTTCAATGTTTTCTACCTTATTTATCTGTTTCTTAAGATTGTGCGGATAGCAGTTTTTTTCGTTTTTTTCAGTCATCGCTATTATTTGCCTCAAAGAAAATGATGAACGCCAAGTAAGTACTCTCGCCTTTTGCTGATCTGATATACATAACATCACAATTCTTTTTAATATTAGGAAGCCCTAAACCAGCGCCGAACCCCATTTCTCTTGCCAGATCGTCAGCAGTTGAGAAACCAGGTATCATTGCTTGTTCAATATCCGGTATTCCCGGTCCTTCATCTTCCAAATAGATCATTATATAGTCCTGATAAATATTGGCATAGATTTTCCCGCCTTCAGAATGAGCGGTAACATTTATCTCCGCTTCATAACTTGCTACCGCTACCCTTCTTAGAATCTCGGGATTAACTCCTACTTTCTTGAGAAACAGTTTGATCTCTGAGGAGGCTTTGCCCGTTTTGTTGTAATCCTTAGGTTCTATAGCAAATTCCAGCGTCATTTCGGGTTCTGGCGGATTACTTATCAGCTCTTTCCCTCTTTTCTCGTGTCCCGGCTTGACAGCCCAGTATTCCGGAAGAGAGTTAGATCTTACAGCTTCTGAGCCCATTATTGTAAAGTAATCCACTCGATTTGTAAAGGGTGAATGCAGTAGAAATCATTGGCAGGTCTCTTTCCTGCGCCATCTCTATCAATTCCTGGGATGGTCTTTTACCTCGTACAAAAATGATACCCAATAGATCGATCATATCTGCTAATCTGACAACCTGAGGATTGGTCAAGCCACTGAGCAGGATCGTTGGTTCTTTAGTACACATGAGAATATCACTGATCAGATCCGACCCAAAGGCACAGGGGATCTCTCTTTCCAGTTGTTCTTCGCTACAGAATATCTCTGCTTCCAGTAATTCAGCTATTTTCTTTAACTTCATGTTTTATGTTCCTTAATGATATTGACGCAAACATCTTTTCTTCTTGTTATTCGTCAACAAAATTCGCCCTACTTCTGGCTTCATAAAAAGAGGTTATGATCCAAACAATATTCTTTTATCCGGTAAAAATCTTCTGCATAATAATCAGCTTCCTGGCAGATTTTTTCCTTATCAGCTAAGGAATAAGAATCATAAATACCCATAACCATCATCCCGGCATTCTTGCCGGCCTGAATACCGGCAACAACATCTTCACATACCAGGCATGCTTCCGGTGATATCTTTAGCTCTTCTGCTACTTTGAGAAAGATATCAGGATATGGTTTACCTTTGATTTCTTTACAGCCGGTTACAATAGCATCGAAGTAATCAAATACGGAATTGGCTTTTAATACTTTTGTCGCCAACAATAAGGAATTACTGGTTCCGAGTCCGATCTTTATCTGCTTGCTTTTCAGCAGCTCAAGAAACTCATTAACTCCCGGTTTCAAACGAATATCATTTTCATAATGTCCGGAGACCAAAGATGTCCATTCACTGATAATTTCCTCGATACTATCTGCTAAAGAAAACTTCTCTTTGAAATAGCGTGCTACTTCAATAAAACTATTGCCTTCTTCTATGTCAGCAAAAAGATCTTCAGGAACTGCAATACCCCTCTTCGACAAGAATTCATGGTCAACTCTGTCCCAAACACTCATGGAATCAATCAGAGTTCCATCAAGATCAAAGATAACTCCCTTAATTTTCATATAATCCTTATTAGCATTTATTTCTCTGACTACCTAAGATTAAGTATTTTCTGTCAACAAAAAGCTCTCGGAAGAGAGAAGAGTATAGCTATTTCTATTCTTTTACAATCAAACTCTTGGCTAATTCTTTTGCCTCTTAGAACCGGAACTGTTTTCATGAAGAGATGTAGCCTTGTTCTGGGAGCTAATAAAGTTGCAGATAAGCAAGGTTCCTAATTTCTTTTTTCTCACTAAGCTATTATAGAATAGTTGACAGTTGCTGAGAAAAAACTATCATATCTCTAATAAACAAAATAACGATGATATTGAGGATGAAATGAACAAAGACAGACGATTAGAGAGTAACGAAAAAGAAAAATTTGCAGCAGAATTGAACGCTCTTGTCGAAAAGTCAGACAGGTTAATGGATCAGGATATTGATTCAGCAAAGGAGACAGCCCTGGAGATCGTAAAGAGAGCGAAAGAGAGGCGAGTTTTTGAGTATATCAACAAAGGGTATAATCTGTTAGCAAAGATCAGCTCGGTAATGAACAAGGAAGATGATTTTCTCTTCTACACCGGTAAGGTCTTAGCTAAAGCCCGAAGAGCGAACGATGATAGATTAATGGTTTCAACCATGGGGATGAGGAATTCATATTTTTATAATCATAATCAATACAGAAGAGCGATCCGTTGCAGCAAGTATATATTAGACAAGCTGAAGAAAGTTTATGATCCCCAGAACGAAATGCAAGCTCTACTGTTATTAGGCATTGCTTATGCCCGATTGGAAGACTTCAACAATGCCTATAAGAACTTGAGTTTATCTCTCCGCAAAGCAAAGAAAAACGACGATTCCCTGATGCTGGCAAAGATCTATTATTGGTATGGTTATGTACTGCATCTTGATTTTAGATATGATAAAGCCACTAAGATGTATTTGATCTCTATTGAGTATAACGACAAACACCGGAACGAACTGTTGTTGGGAATGACAAAAAACAGCTTAGGCTTGATCTACTGGAAACTCAACAAATTCGACAGAGCACTTAAATATTTCAAAGACTCACTTCATCATGCGGAAAAGGCTGCGAATGAGACTCTTTTGGCTGATGTTTACAATAATATCGGCTTGATTTATAAAGAAAAAAGAGATACCGAGAACACCTTAAAATACTATTCCCTCTCTTTACAGTATAGAGAAGGAACAGGAAATAAAGAGAAGGAAGCGATTACCTTTCAGAATATCGGTAATGTTTACAAGGATAAAGGGGAGTATGATAAAGCTATCGAGTATTATTTAAAAACCCTGGATATCAGGAAAGAATTAAAGGATCATTATTATCTGATACATACTATCCTTTCCATATTGCATGTTAAGAATGCAGTTGGTGACGTTGAAGGTGCTCAGGAATCGGTTTTAGAACTAAAAAATCTTTTGAAAAAAGTTCACAATAAAGAGGTTGTCAGAGAGGCATATAGGGAACTATCACAATTCTTTGAGTTAAAAGGGGATTTTCGAAAAGCTCTTGAATATTATAAACTTTATAAAAAAGCTGATGAACATACCCAGGAAAACGATATGCAGGAAAGGATCGCCAAACTTGAATTCAAAGAAAAATCAGAGCGATTAAAGGAAAGAAGCCTTAACAGAATGAGAATGGATAGAGTAAAAGCTGCACTGGCAACCGTCGTTACCGTCAATCATGAGATCAATCAACCTTTAATGACTATCCAGGGAAACCTTGAGTTATTTAGAAAAAAATACGGTGAACTATCTAAGAACCGGGATTTAGATCAGTATCTGGATAATATTCAGACTGCACTTGAAAAAATTACAAAGACGATCCGGACACTCAGCAACGGTAAAGATTTCTCTTATCAAAGTTATATCGGGAAGACACCGATGTTAGTGGCGGGAAATGATAAAGAGAAAAAGGGGAAAGAATAGTTTTTTAGTAACACACTCAGAGCTGTTTCTTATTACAGAGCCATTTCTACAGGGATTGTCCCTAAATAGCAGAATTGTTTTCCTTCAGGAATCTCTAATAATGATGTTATAACATCGGAGCAGAACCCTTCTTAGAATAAAAATAGCGGTCTCATGTGGGGAGTGCTTAAAAGTAGGTTGACAATAACCTGCTGAGATATTATATTGTCTCAGAATAAAGAATAAATTGAACAAGGAGTTAGATGAAATGGCAGAAAAAATGAAAAGTACAGGACAATTAAGCATTCATACAGAAAATATATTTCCAATAATCAAGAAATGGTTGTACTCCGAACATGATATTTTTGTTCGGGAGCTAATTTCTAATTCGATGGACGCCTTGCAGAAAAGAAAGACGATGGATGAAAGTGTTAAAGAAGAAGATTTGCGGGTTGAGATCAAGATAAGCAAGAAGAAGAAAATGATCGAATTCATCGACTATGGTATTGGTATGACCAAATCTGAGATAGACAGGTTCATCAACCAGATAGCCTTTTCCGGTGCGGAAGAGTTCATCGAAGAGTATAAAGACAAGCAATCCAATATAATAGGACATTTTGGTCTGGGATTCTATTCTTCTTTCATGGTAGCAAATAAAGTTACCATAGATTCCAAATCATACCGTAAAGGCACTAAGCCAGCTTTCTGGGAGTGCGACGGCACAACTTCGTACACTTTAGCAGATGGCAGCAGAAAAGAACCGGGAACGACAGTAACAGTCTATTTGAATGATGATTCATCAGAATATCTTGATTACAGCAAATTAAGGGAATTGATAGAAAAATATTCGAATTTTGTTCCATTTCCGGTTGAATTGGAGAAAAAGGTAGTCAATCAGAGAGAGGCTTTATGGAACCGCAAGCCTAACGAGGTTAAGGAAGAGGAGTATAGAGAGTTTTACAAGAGTGTTTTTCAAGACTATCAGGATCCCTTATTCTGGATACATCTCAACGTCGATTATCCTTTCGCCTTAAAAGGTATTCTCTATTTTCCCAAGATCAGGAGTCAGCTGGAGTTACAGCGAGGAAAAGTAAAACTATACTGTAATAACGTCTTTGTAGCTGACAACCTCAGCGAGTTTATTCCAGAGTTTCTTCTGATGTTAAAGGGTGGAATCGATATACCGGAGATACCGCTCAATGTTTCCCGGAGCTTTCTCCAACAGGATCAGAATGTAAAGAAGATATCGAAATACATAATTAAGAAGGTAGCTGATTATCTGAATGAATTATTCAAGGAAGACCGGGAAAAATACGAGAAGTACTGGGAGGATATCCATCAGTTCATCAAATATGGTGCTTTAACCGAAGAGACCTTCTATGAAGCGGTCAAAGACATCATCATCTTTAAAACCATATCAGGAAACTATACTACTATAGCTGAATACAAAGAGCGGAATAAAACTGATAAGAAGCCCCAGAAAGTCTATTATGCAGCTGGTAAAGATACCCAGGTTTCATATCTGAACATGATGAAGGAAGCAGGAAAAGAGGTTTTGGTAGCAGATAATCTGATCGATAATCATCTTTTCCAGCAATTTGAAATGAAGGATCAGGATCTTGTCTTTGCCAGGATTGATTCGGAGCTGGACGAGGAGTTTGTAGATAAAGAGAGACAGGAACTGGTTGATTCAGATGAAAAAACCGAGCTGGACAGAATTAAGGAGGTTTTTGACAAAGGATTGGATGATAAGGAGATCAAGGTTCAGGTCAAGAGACTAAAGAATAAAGATATTCCGGGACTGGTTGTCTTTAACGAGTTTATGCGGAGAATGCAGGATATGCAGAATATTGTGGCTAGCAGTGAGAGTAGTTTCTTGCAAAGCCATGATTTCATTGTGAATGCTGAAAACCCAAATGTAAAGAAGATTCTTAAGTTACAGGCTAAAGGTAAAGAGGAAGAGGTGAAACTTCTCTGCCAGTATCTGCATTCCCTCTCTCTCATGGAACAGAAGCAGTTCAGTGGTGAAGACCTCAGCCGGTTTATCGAAAAAACCCATAAGGTTTTAGAGATGATTTAACTATAGACAAGAGAGCGAATTCTGGTCAGGCTTCTCTCCCAACAAATAAATACCCGGGCTGGCCCGGGTATTTTTCATAATTAGAGGGTGTTATTCTATGGATAGTTATCTTTCCTGAGGCCGATACTTCGCAAAGTTAAGAAAGAGAGCTGCTCAGCGTGTATCAGATAGCCGGGAGGAAGTGGTTTGGAATAAAAACTGCTTTACTTTATAATTAAGCAATCTAAGTTCGCTTGATTTCCTGAATGCAGGCAAACCGCCTGGACAAGCAAGATGATTAAGAATTAACAGATAAATAAAGGAGTTATTATGAAGACCATGACGATTAACTGTAAAAAAGCCGTATTGCTTTTTTCGGTGTTTTTCACGATTTTTTTCCTGCTGCCCGTTTTTCAGTTGTCGGCAGCCTATTTTGAATTCTTACCGACAGTAATTGAGCAGCCGGATGGAACTATAATTAATTGTTTTGCTTCCGGAGACGAGTTCTTTAACTGGACCCATGATAGCGATGGTTACACGTTAATTGTGGGTGAAGACGGGTTTTATTATTATGGAGTGAGCGAAGGAGATCAGGTGACACCTACCCAATATCGGGCAGGGAGTGTCGATCCAAGGGAGATTGATCTCGAACCATGGGCAAAGATATCAGAAAGAGCGTATCAGGAAAAAAGAAGAGTCTATGAGGAACCGATAAACAGAACAAATGTCCGTGCTCCTCATGTGGGAACAATGAATAATCTGGTAATTTATATCAGATTTTCTGATGACAGTGAGTTTACCATACCCAGAACCACGTATGACAACCGCTTTAACAGTACCGATTCATCATCCATGAGACATTACTTTCAGGAAGTTTCCTATTATCAGCTTGATATTGTCAGCCATCACTATCCGATCTGTGACTTGACGACAAATCTTTCCTACCAGGACAGTTATCCCCGCAGCTATTATCAGCCCTATCATGCCGTCAATAATCCTAACGGTTACAGCGGTGATACTCAGAGAAGAATACGGGAACATACTCTTCTTGCTAATGCCATAGACTATATCGAAAGTGAGCTATCCCCAAGTTTGGTAATTGATGCCGACAATGACGGTTATGTGGATAATATCAGTTTTATAATCAGGGGTAACTCCGGTAATTGGGCAGACCTTCTCTGGGCTCATCGCTGGGTTCTCTATTCCTTTGATGTCTATCTTCACAATAAACAGGTCTGGGATTATACCTTCCAACCGGAGAATCAAAGCAATGCTTCAACCCTCAGTCATGAAATGTTTCATACCTTGGGTGCTCCCGATCTCTACCGTTACAATTATAATGGTACACCTGTAGGTTCTTGGGATCTAATGGCTTCAGGATTTGTGCACATGGGGGCCTGGATGAAGTATAAATATGCTCAGCAGAATTGGATTACCGAAATCCCCGAAATTAATTCCTCGGGTACTTACACCCTGGAACCACTGACATCCCCGATTAACAATGTCTATATGATTCAATCTCCCTACTCCATCTATGAGTTTTTTGTCCTGGAATACAGAAAACAGGAGGGGCTTTATGAATCCAATCTTCCCGGATCCGGGCTTCTTGTTTACCGGATCGATTCCAGATATGACGGTAATGCTCAGGGACCTCCCGATGAAGTTTATATCTACAGGCATAACGGAACTCCGACAAATGAGGGTTCGATAAATATGGCACATTACAGCAGCTATATCGGGAGAACCGAGATAAATGATTTTAACACAAACCCGGTTAGCTTTCTCGGCAACGGCAATATTGGAGGACTTCATGTCCATTCAATTGGCGGAGCTGCTAACACTATTACTTTTTCCGTAACGATGGTTGGTGATCTTAATGCACCCTTCTTACATGAACCGGATAATCTGGCTAATGACGTATCTGTAACTCCTGATTTCTCCTGGTCAAATGTCAATGTTGCTGAATATTATGAGTTTCAGTTAGCCCCTGATACCGAGTTTTCAGATCTTATCGCTGCTGAGACAAATCTGATGACCAATTCATATCAGCTTTCAGAACCACTTGAAGTTGAGCAGACTTATTTCTGGCGGGTAAGATCTTCCAATGGAACGGAGATGAGTGACTGGTCTGAGTTGTTTAATTTCACTACCGCACATTTTTCTCCCCTGCAGCTCGATTTACCCGGCATTGCTTTTGGTAATGCCGTATGGGGCGATTTTAATAACGACGGTTTCCTTGATTTTTTAGCGGCAGGAAATCAGCTTACCAAGCTATACAAAAATCTGGGTAATGGAAATTTTGTTGATACAGGAGTTACTCTTCCTTCTCTGAGAAATGCTTCGGCAGCCTGGGGCGATTTGACGAATAACGGATTTCTCGATTTTGTTATTATAGGGAGAGATAATAGTTTAACTGCCCACTCACTGATATATCTTAATAATGGGGATGAGACTTTTACGGAGTTGGATGCCGGTTTGACCGGAGTGATGAACGGAGCAATAGCGATTGCAGATTACAACAACAATGGCTGGCTTGATCTTTTGATCTCGGGAGATACAGGAAATGAATATATTACAACACTATACGAGAATAATAATGGTGAAAGCTTTATTTCTGCAGCGGATCTAAATCTACCCGGCCTTGCTCTTGGTGACGCAGCCTGGGCTGATTTTAATAATAACGGACTACTTGATCTCTTACTTTCAGGTACGTCAGACCAGGGTGCTTATACAGACCTGTTTTTGAATGATGGTTATGGTTCTCTCTTACCTGCTAATTCAGGAATTGTAGGAGTCTCCGGTAGTACCCTCGATGTAGGTGATTATAATAATAACGGATTTAAGGACATTATCATTGCCGGTAATTCTTCAGGAGGCCTGGTTACGAAGATCTACAGCAACAACGGGGACGGAACTTTCACCGATATTCTTGCTCCATTACCCGGTATAGGCTTGGGGTCGGCAGCCTGGGGTGATTTCAACCAGAATGGAGAACTCGATGTAATACTGACCGGTTTCAACACTACCGCTGTCTATCGTAATGTTGCCGGTTCTTTTGAGGAGGTCAATTCCGGATTGCCTCCCTTGAGTACAAGTTCTGCTGCCTGGGCAGATTTTGACAACGATGGTGATCTCGATATTCTGCTCACCGGAAGCGGTGCTGAAGGGACAGTGCTAAAGGTTTATCAAAACCAGATCGGAACGAATGAGTTTTCCCCTAATACAGTCCCCTCAGAACCTGAAAATCCCGGATCAATTGTCGGCGGCTGCACAGTTTATCTTAGTTGGGATGGTTCAGTGGATTCCGTAACACCGGCCGAAGCATTAACTTACAACGTATCGATAAGCAGCTACAGCGGAGGTGATGATGTTATGTCCTCTATGTCTGATCTTACCACCGGTTTCAGGAAAATCCCGGCAGAGGGGAACGTGGGAAGAAGTACGGAATTTACGGTTTTCGGATTACCGGAAGGTATGTATTATTGGCGGGTTCAAGCCGTTGATAGCGCCTTTGCCGGTTCAGGATTTTCCCAGGAACAGAGTTTTCAGGTAAGTTCTTCCTCCACGGAAGAAATTCCCGTTTTACCCTTTATTACTGACTTGAGAGATAATTATCCCAATCCCTTCAATCCCGAAACCACAATCAGATTTTCACTCCGTCAGAATGAAAAGGTTACTCTGGAGATTTTCAATATTGCCGGTCAGAAAGTGACTACCCTGATCGATGATCTTTTGCTGCCGGGTTACCATTCGGCCACCTGGAATGCAAAATCAGACAGCAATAGAGATATGGGGAGTGGAATCTATTTCTACCGTTTGAGGACTTCCAATTATCAACAGACCAGGAAGATGCTGTATCTGAAATAGAACCAGCAGGAAATAGTCGTTTTTTACAAAGGGAGCAGTCCAAAACTGCTCCCTTTGGTGTAAATGTTTGAAAAAAGGTTGATAATCCTTAAGCCCAAGAGGCTTTAAGAAGCGCTTCTTTAAATCTTTAGGAAGAACCTTATGTTATCCTGAAATGTTTCTGCTGCCGGAGATAAACTCTTGATTTCTCTATTCTGAGAAGGAGATACCCGAATAGTGAAGCTAAGGATTTAATGTTAAAAAGGGAATTCTTCCACAATGGAACAATAATTGCATTAAATTCTTTTGCATGAAATGGGAATTACCACAGCCGGTAGATATGAGCGGCTAAGACTCCCATAACTGTCATTTGTTTACTGCTGAAAGTCATGTTGAATGAGTAATAAAGGGTTATTCCGGATAGTATGTGTGGAGGTAATATGAAAGTGAGAGTTATTACAGGCTTCTTAATGATTCTTCTGTTAACGATGTTAACAGCACTGCAGGCAATAATGGGTGAACCATTCATCTGGAATCAGCAAGCTGGACAGGCACGATTTGCCGGTCAGAATAGCCTGAGGAGAGTTGGGGAGACAATTCATGCTGTTTTTTTAGAGCAAGCGGAAGATACTTATACGATCTACTATGCCTGTTCAACAGAACCATTCACAGATGTAAGCTATTTAGAGATTGACCAGTATGAGAGCATCTTCTTTCTCGGTGAGCCGGTACTGGAGATAATACCTGACGGCACTGTTTTCATTTTCTATCCCCGAACAGGAGACGAAGATGAATACATTTCGGATCTATTTATTGCAGAGATCAGCAGTGAAGGAACTCTCACCGATCTCAGTTTGCTGGACGAGTACATTTTTCAAGGAACCAAGACAGCCTTCTCAGCCGGGGATCTTTATCTTCTTTCCGCTGAAGGATACCGGGAAGCTACACCGGGAAAAAATCTCTATTATGATAAATTTCTGGGCTTAGACGGAGTTGAAGGAAACTTTCGTTTTACCGGGCTGGATGTTATTAACGGCAGGGTTCACTCCAATACCGATATCTGGATAAGGAATTATATGGGTTGGCCCACCTTCAATGATTTGGTTACGACTTCGGGATCAATAAGAGTTTATCCTGGGGGTGGTACTAATTATCCTGAAGAAACCATCTTTCCGGGCGGGCTGATAGAAAATTATCCGGAGATCAAAGGTTCATTATCAGCAGATAAAGTCAGGATGAACGGCATACGACCTTTCGGATCAGTTCAGTATGACAACAGGATAGCTTTCGTAACGATAAACGGATCTACCTATAATTCTTTTATCGGAACTATTGTCGAAGGTCCGGTCGAAGAGTTTATTATCTATGATTCCTATCCCCCCTACGGACCTGTTGGTGACTCTTTAGGGGTTAACTACATTACGAGAAAAGACACAGTCTGGACTGCCGGACCTTCCGGTACATTGATAGATCAGTCTGTTTTTGTACCTTTCGAGTTGTGGATATCGGGAAATGTAGGGGGGAGGCAGACCTGGGCGAGTGCCGCAAATATCTATATCAAAGATGACCTTACCTATCAAAATACTATTCCGGGGCAGCCTCCTGACGGAGGTCCGGCAGGTGAATATCCCTATAATGAAACTGATGCCCTGGCATTAATCTCAGAAAAATCGATCTATGTTCAATATGGCTACAGGCATCCGCAGGACTCACTCAGGTATAAACCCAACACTCAGGGTATCTACATATATGGTTTACTCATCGCGGCAGGAGATGATGAACCGAATCCCTTTGATGCCGGGATCTTTACTTTCCAGTATCAGTTTCCCAAAGGTTCTACTCCCCCCCAGACCTGGAATGATCTTGATTACAGTAACATTGATCTACACCGTTTTCGTTATCCGACGACTGCATTTCATCCCTGGCCGCCCGGGCTGGACTATCCCTGGTATAATCCTCTATGGCCGGAACCGGGACCTATATATCAAGTTCCTGCCATACCTAATCCTGACGGTTTGCCCTCTGTTACCTATCTGCGTGGTACGATATATCTTTATGGAGGCACGGCAACCAGAAGGGCTGGTTTCGTCAGAAGAAGCGGGCATCATGACTACGATACCGGAATATGGGACATCGAAAACCATGTCTTCGGTGCTCCGACTTCCATTTTGTCACCACCGGGAGGAGCAATCGGATATGATAAAGATTATTATTACGATACAAGGTTGAGTTCAGTCTCCCCCCCCGACATTTCCGACGGTTATATTATCCCGGAGGGAGAGTCTCAGCCCAGGATCCGGTTATCTAAAAAGAATACTGCAGATGATTACTGGGAGACTATCTTTGAAGAATACGGAATCCCCGGTGCTCAGCATCTTTGCAGCTTCAATGAACAGGTAGTATTTGTTAGCGATAAGTATCTATACTTTTCTGATGAAGGGGGCAACTTCACCTGTTATCCGCTTCTTAATTATCTGGCGGAAGAAGAGGAGATAATTGATATGTTACTCCTGGCAGATGCTCTCTATCTCATCAGCAGCGAGTCTGACCATAGTTTTTTGAGAAAAGTCTCTCTACCCGCTAATGAATGGACTCTGTTAGCTACGAGGATTTGTAGCGGGCAACAACAGGCATTGGCTTATGATCAGGAGTATATTGTTTGGGCAGCTCCAGCAGATAGTGAAATTATGCGGATAGACTTCTATGATCTCTTCGGAGAGCTTATCCATGAATACAACTGGCAGCATGGAATCCCGAGACCTGACGGTTACTGTTATAAAAGCAGCCGCTTGGCTCTAATCAAAGATGGAGATGAAGTAACGATAGCTGTTTATAATGCCAGAGTAGGTGAGAACTATTATGGTTCCGGAGACATATTCATTGCTGTCGGAACGATGGATTTCCAGTCAAGCGAACCGGTAGATTTGGTTCCCGGGATTTTTGATCTCAGCCATTATCCGAATCCTGCCTTTTCCTCTAAGAACCGGAGCGAATCACTGCTCAATATCCGTTTTGCTCTTCCTGAAAGATCATTCGTCAATATTAGCCTCTATAATCTCAGAGGGCAGCTGGTAAGGAGCTTGGTGAGCCAGGATTTTAGCAGGGGAGAGCATGAAGTGTCCTGGGACGGAAAAGATAACCGAAACAGAAAAGCAGCAAAGGGTCTTTATTTATATAGAATAGATACCGGCAAGGCTCAAGCAGTCAATAAGTTGCTGATCCTGGATTAACTCTGCGGTTTAAGAGAAGCGGTTCCTTTGCCGGATATCGTCTTAAGAAGCACGTATTGTTTTTTTTACTCGGAGGCACATATAGAGGGGAGGGTTAAGGGCGTTTCGCTCTGTTCAGGTAAGGGATCCTACTTACTCTTTCTCTTGGCAGAAAAACACAGAGTTTGAAACGCCCGTTTTGTTGATAAGATACTCAGATTTTTTGATGATACAATTACTATTATGAAGATGATTATCGGAACAGGAAGTACCTTGCTTAGGCGATGTTTTATTTCTTACTGATGTGAGCGAAAAAATGGCGGGAGCGACGGGACTCGAACTCGCGACCTCCTGCGTGACAGGCAGGCGTTCTAACCAAACTGAACTACGCCCCCGCAATTCAATTTCCATATCGGGAAGAGCGGTTTTCTTGTCAACCAGTTTTTTTACTTTTTTTTCGAGACAAAGTCATCTACCTTTTTATGAGGGGAATTGAGAGCCTTTTACAATTTGAGAAATCTTCTTAATCAAGCGAGAATCAGGTTTCGAAGGATTCATTTCATTTTAAGATCTCTTAGGTATTTCCTTGCAATAATAGCGCCTTTTGTTATTATGGGTTTGAGCATTTAAAAGAAACGGAGGCAAAATGCCGGATAGAATAGTCAAAGGGATCAGTAAAAACCAAGAGTTAAGATTCATGACAGCAGAAACTACAATTACCGCTGAGGAAGGGAGAAAAGTCCATTCACTCTCTCCTGTTAAAGCGGTGATCTTCGGAAAACTCCTCACAGCCGCTCTGTTATTCGGAGCAGATTTAAAGGATAAGAGGTTTCTCGTTACTTTAAAAACAGTATTCAAAGATCCAGCTGACTACATAATAGTAACAGCAAACAATTCCGGTCTGGTCAAAGGGTATCCCAGACTGACTTTTTCCGACAATATCTCATCACTGCAGGGAATGGATCAGTTTGCCGTTAATAAGGTCATTCGGGAGCAGCTGAAATCTCAGTTGAAAGAGGGTGTTTTTCATGTTAGTAAAGATTTGGGAATGAAATCTCCTCATAATGGGAGTGCTTCTATGATCACCGGAGAGATAGCCAGGGATATAACCTACTATTTTACAGTCTCGGAACAGATTCCTTCCATAGTAGGTCTAAGTGTGATACTCAACGAGGACGGGTCAGTCAGAAAAGCTGTCGGATTCTTTGTGCAGTTATTGCCTGAGGCGGGTGACGAAACGATAGAACTACTTGAGAAGAACATGCAGAGATTACCGGAAATAATTGATCTTCTGGAAATGGGAATGACCATCGAGCAGATATTGTCCGAGATGATTCTAAAAGACATTGATCATGAAGTAACAATGGAAATACCGGTTAAATATCACTGTGACTGCTCGTCTGAGCGTTTCAAAAAGGGATTGCTCCTACTTGGCAAGGGAGAATTAGCGGAATTGATCAAGGGAGACGCCACTCTGGAATTACAATGCCATTATTGCAATCAAGTATATATATTTCAACGGACTGAGATATCACGTTTATTACCGGAAGCTGATTAACAGCTGGATAGTGCTCTTTTCAAATGAGTTCGGGTCTTATATTGAATAAAAAAAGGAGTAAACCAGATGGATAGTAATGTGTTAATTGCCTTTCTACTTACCCTGGGAGCAGGCTTGGCTACAGGGATCGGGAGTTTTTTGGCCTTTTTTACGAAACGGACAAACACAAGATTTCTGGCAGTAACTCTCGGTTTTTCAGCCGGAGTAATGGTTTATGTCTCTATGATAGAGATTTTTGCCAAGGCTCAAGAAACACTTACGGCAGAGTTGGGGAAAGGACCGGGATCATGGCTGACAGTAGCCTCCTTTTTTGCCGGGATTGTGTTGATCGGTGTAATTGATAAAATAGTTCCCAATGTAGAAAACCCCCACGAGTTTCATAAAATTGAAGAAATTAAGCAAATAGAAAAGAAGATAGAAGAAGAGATAAAGGATGAAAGCCAGCAGAAAGCAACGGGATCTCTGGTTTCGGGAAAGAGTAAAAATGAGTTCTCAATAGATCCCAAAATGCTTCACAGAATGGGAATCTTTACGGCTTTAGCCATTACTATCCATAATTTTCCCGAAGGGTTGGCAACCTTTATTGCTGCCTTGCAGGAGCCTGCTCTGGGAGTAGCTATCGCCATTGCTATCGCCCTGCACAATATTCCCGAAGGAATTGCAGTCTCGGTACCAATCTATTATGCTACCGGCAGTAAGAAGAAAGCCTTTTACTATTCCTTTCTTTCCGGTCTGGCTGAACCTCTGGGAGCTATAGTTGGTTATCTGCTCCTGATGCCCTTTCTTACAGATACGCTCTTTGGCATTGTTTTTGCCATGGTGGGGGGGATAATGGTCTATATCTCTTTTGATGAGCTGCTTCCGGCAGCCCAGAAATACGGGGAACTCCATCTTTCCATCTATGGTTTGGTGGTCGGTATGGCAGTTATGGCTCTCAGCCTGCTGATGCTCTTTTAATCCAGTATCAGAGCCTGATGTTTTCCTCAGAGATTACAGGGGCCAGACGATAAGTATCAGGGGGATGCTTATCAGGAGGATCAGGATTTCCAGAGGTAATCCCAGCCTCCAGTAGTCACTGAACTTGTAGCCTCCCGGAGCCATAACCAGAGTATTGGACTGGTGTCCGATTGGTGTCAAAAAAGCAGAAGAACCGCCAATAGCAACCGCCATTAGAAAAGGGTCATTAGAGACATTTAATCCCTGGGCGATATTGATAGCAATCGGTGCCATTAGGACAACAGTAGCAGCATTATTGATAATATCGGATAAAACCATCGTAATAAACATCAGTAAAGTCAGGAGCAGCCAGACCGGAATATTTGTCCCTGTCTGCAGGAACCAGGCAGCAATTAAATCCGCACCTCCCGAATGCTCCAGAGCAGTACCGACCGGGATCATAGCACCGAGCAGGATAATAATTGACCAGTCAACATTATCATAAACTTCCCGCAATGAAACAACTCTGCTCATGACAAAGAGGAGAGCTGCCAGAGAAAAGGCAATTTGGACAGGTAAAAGTCCGGTAACGATCAGAACGATAGCCCCGGTGAAAATAGTGAGAGCCAGTAAGATCATTTTCTGGTAGCCGATCCTCAAGCCTCTTTCGGCAAGCGGCAAACATCCAATATTTCTGATAACCTCCAGAAGATTAAGATTTCTTCCTTGCAAAAGCAGCACATCACCAACCTGGAAGCGTATCTGATCAATACGTTTTCTGATCTGTTTATTCCTTCTGGCTACAGCAAGAAGATTTATTCCGTATTTAGTCCTCATATTCAGATTCGCTGCTGTTCTGCCCAGCAACCGGGAGTTATTCATGACAACAGCTTCTTTGATCGCTATATCTTTGGAACCGGCAGCATCTTTACGGAATTGCTTGCCTCCGAGCAGTTTTGTTTCAGTGATATCGACAAATGTTTTTAGATTTTCAGAGTCAGTTTCCAGAATAATGATATCATTCACTTTGAGAGTCTCACTATCTTCAGGAGCATGAATACGTTGTTTATGGCGGATCAGTCCTAAAATCCTGATCTCTGCTTCTTTCATTCCTTTCACCTCTTCGATTGTCTTAGCGCGGATCTTAGAATCTTTCACTACTCTGACTTCAGTTATATAATCATCAATTTCGAAGATACTTTCCTCACTTCCCTGACCTTTCCTTTTCGGTAAAAGACGCCACCCAAGGAGTGAGATAAACAGGATACCCAGGAAAGCTACCGGAAAACCAACCGGGAAGAAATCAAATAATCTGAAAGGAGTTTCTGCTACCTCCTGACGGAAAGTTGCTACGATGATATTGGGGGGTGTTCCGATCATGGTCATCATTCCACCCAGCAAAGAAGAAAAAGCCAGCGGCATCAATATATAGGAGAGTGGATTTCCGCTTTTGCGGGCAAGGTGAATAGCAACAGGCATCATAACGGCCATTGCTCCTACATTATTCATGAATGCCGAAGCAACAGCTACTATCAATGACAGAACAAAGATCTGTAAGATGATGTTTTTCCCCAGTTTCATTACCCAGCGTCCGAGAAGATCTATCAAACCCGAATTCTGCATACCCTTGCTGATTATCATGACGGCAGCGACTGTGATGACCGCCGGATGGCCAAACCCCAGGAAAGACTGATCAGCAGGAATAACTCTAAAGATTGTTATGATAAACAGAGCTATCATTGCCACCAGATCATAACGAAGTCTTCCCCAGGCGAATAGTAACAGGGTAATCCCTAAAGTTACAAAAACAACTGTCTGTTCCATATACCCTTGATCCTTCTTTATTGATATTCTATAACGAAGAAAGCAGTGCCGAATCTTTTTGTCAACCGGATAATAGAGATTAATTCTATGGGCATAAATACTGAGCGTATAAACTCTATCCTCTTTCTACAAATTATCGAAGAGAGAGATTATTGAGTGATAATCATTGCTGGATTTTGCTGGAAAGTGCTTCAAATCCGAAGAATTTCCTGATTATCCCCTTCTGATATCGCTCGAATATTTCGTAGTAGTATCTTTCCCTTTGTAAGAATATTAAGAGGAATCTAATGGGTTGTTCTTGTTAAGAAAGGAGAGTTAGCAGTTCCGGCTGGAATGATAAGATAGAATGATTCATTTCTTTGTTCTATGGGCAATTGCAAGGGTTAATCAAAGAAGAGAGAAGACTGGAAAATCCTTTTTATGCAGACAAAGGGGGCGGGACGCTAATCTCTTTCGTTAGAAAGCTTTTCGATGAGAAAGAAAAAAAGAAAGGTAAGAAAGAGCAGCACTATTCCCATATTGACGGCAGGAACTAATCTGCGGGCTCCGATAAACCGGTAGATGGTTAAGGGGATCGTGGTGTAGGTTCTGCCGAGCATCATTACTGCTCCTAATTCTCCGAGAGAGATGGCAAAAGCAAAGGAAAAGGCAAGCAGAAGGCTTTTTTTGATCTGAGGAAGGATTATCTTCAGAAAGACCATAACAGCATTAGCTCCTAAGCTTTTAGCCGCTCTGAGATGATTGAGAGGAATATTGCGTACCGCCTGAATGACGATCCTTGAGACGAAGGGGAGGGCAATGACCGTATGAGCGATAATTATCAGGAGCAGTCTGTTAAAATCAAAATATCCCAGATGAATAAATCTCAGATAACCCAAACTGAAAGTAACAGCGGAGATGACCAGTGGAATTATTGTCAGGAACTCCAGTAATGTCGCAATCTTTTTTGTGCGGGGAGATCTCTCCAAAATGAGCATGCTCCGGATTAACAGTAGAGAAAGAATAACAGTCAGGGTCGAAGCCGAGAGAGCAATAACAAAGGAGTTACCCAGGGCGGCAACTACCGAGGAGCCGATAAGCCGGTTATTTTCGAAGAGGGAAGATAAGACTCCGGTTAGAGTGACCCCTGTTTCCAGATTTGCCTGCATTCCGAAGATAACTATAGCAAAGAGAGGTCCGATAATGATGACGATGAGAAAGAGCAGGTAGAGAAGAGAGAGAAGAGAAAAAAACATCCCGCTTTTAGAGACCCGAAGAACCTCCTTCTTGTCTTTAACGGGAAACGGCGAAGTATCTTGCCGGTTGAGTCTTAATATGGAATTTGTACATTCATTTTCCGGACTTTTTGCAGTAGTTCTTTGCTGGAGACTGTTCAGAGATTGCAGCGAGAAGAGTGGTATCTGATCTTTCTTGTTAGCCAGAGTGCTCAGGAGATTGAGATTGTTTATATAATACTGATTGCTTCTGATAGCGATGAAAAGGAATATCAATGAGAAAAGGAGTTGAATAGTTCCCAGGCTCATACCGAGGGGGAGCCGGATGAGGTGATATACCAGAAAGTAGATATTTACCTCCACAGTTGTATAACGAATACTACCAAGCACCAGAACAATTCCGAAACTCATAAAACAGTAGATAAAGACCAGCACGGAAGAATTTATTATCGAAGGGAGGAGAGAGGGGAGAGTGATCCGGAAAAAAGTCTTTATTCTTCCTGTACCGAGGGTTTGAGCAGCGGCAAGATAGTTTTTATTAACCCGTTGCCAGGAGTCACTGACAAATTTCAGGACAATCGGGAAATTGTAGAAACTATGAGCCAGAATGATTGCTTCCAGGCGGTATAGAATTCTGACATTGAGATTGAATAGTCCTAACAAGCGGTTAAGATATCCGTTTTGTCCATAGAGCAAAATAAAACCGAGAGCTGCAATTATACTCGGCAGTACAAAGGGAATAAGGAATAATGGTCTGATTATACTTTTGCCGGGAAAGGAGTAATGCGAGAAAATATAAGCAGCGGGCAGACCGAGAAGGAGAGTAAAAAAAAGACTGATAAAAGCCTGTTTGATAGTGAAGAGAATAACATGCCGGTGATAGGGGCTGCTGAGCAGTTCGATAAAATTATCAAGGCTCAGTTGCTGCTCAACGTAGAAAGAATCTCTCAAGACCGTCAGGATGGGGATATAAAAGAAAAGAAGCAGAAACCCCAAAGGGATGAGAAACATTAGTTTTTTCATGTTTTTTTGAGCTGATAAAATACCGTTAGGGGTGGCTGACGGTTTAAATAAGGAGACGAAACGTCACAACTTGCCTGCCGGAAAAGGTATTGAAAATGACAGGATCATAAGTAACGATTGATCTTCACTCTTAAGCTCTCTGCTTCTTCAGCAGCTTTCTCAGCAAAGGAGTAACCTTTCTCTTTGAAGATTATCCCTCTCGAAGAATTGATAAGGATACGCGGATCATCGTTCCGGGAGGGGGAGTTTTTCAGGACAGTTTCCAGATCACCTCCCTGGGCACCTATTCCCGGTATGAGAAAAAGGGTTTCGGGCATTTCTCTTCTCAGTTCCGCTAATTCCTCCGGATTAGTAGCTCCGATAACTGCACCGGCTTGACGGTAATCGAGTTCTTTGATCTGCCGGGCTATCTCCCGGTAAAGATAATTATGTTTCAAATACTGCTCAGCAGAGGGATTAGAAGTAACTACCAGTGAGAAGAAAAATTTGTCTTGATACTCCAGAAGGGGAGCAAACACATCGCTTCCCATAAGGGGATTTACCGTAACAGCATCAGCCTGCAACTCACAAAAAAAAGCCCGGGCATAGTTCTTCATGGTGTTGGAAATATCACCTATCTTGCAATCGATGATTATGGGAACTGATTCAGGTATGGCGGCAATTGAAAGTTGCAAAGCTTCCAGACCCTTCAAGCCGGCAGATAAATAAAATGCAAAATTGAGTTTGTAGGCGGCAACTTTGTCCTGGGTGGCTGCAATGATCTCCCTGTTGAAAGCCCAGATAGGAGAGGGTTCCTTCTGCAAATGATCCGGTATCAATTCGATATCGGAATCGAGACCGAGACAAAGGTAGGAACTATTCCTGCCTGTAGTGGTTTGATATTTCTCCCAAAAAGTCATGAACTCTCCTTAGGTTGTAACAATATTAACGGTCTCATCTTCATCGGTTTCCGAGAAACTGACCTTGATGATCTCCTCTTTGGAGGTCGGAACATTCTTGCCTACGTAATTCGCTTTTATCGGAAGTTCCCTGTGTCCTCTGTCAATCAGAACACATAACTGGATGATTGCCGGTCTGCCAAAGTCAAGCAAGGCATCAATAGCTGCCCTGACGGTTCTTCCTGTATATAAGACATCATCACAGAGAATTACATTGGCATCGGCAATCGGAAAATCGATCTGGGTACTCTTAATTACCGGCTGGTGTGATATAGTAGTCAGGTCATCGCGGTAGAGAGTGATATCAAGTACCCCTACCGGGACATCTCTGTTTTCTATTTCTCTCAGATATTGGGAAAGTCTTTTAGCTACCGGAACTCCTCTGGTACGGATACCAACCAGATAGAGGTTTTCCAAACCCTTATTCTGTTCGATGATTTCGTGTGCCATTCTTTTCAAAGCCCTTTCAATAGCTGCCTTGTCCATTATCGTACTCTTAACTTTCATTCTTGCTCCTCTCTTTTTATCTTAATGTTCTTCCAATTATCTCTTGCAATTGTATCTGGTTCTCGCTAAGATATTCCTCTAATTTGTCAATGATTTCTACGGCAGCCAGGGGATTGATGAAATTCCCCGTACCGGTTGCTACGACACTTGCTCCGGCAGAGAAAAACTCTAGAGCATCCTGCCAGCAGGTTATTCCTCCCATAGCCAGAATCGGGATCCGGCAATGTTCTGCCACCTTGAAAACCTGATAAAGAGCTACCGGTTTAATAGCGGGTCCGCTTAAACCTCCAAATCCCCTGGCCAGATAAGGTTTACCGGTTTTCCAGTCTATTGCCATTCCCAGAAGGGTATTGATCAGGGCTAATGAGTCAGCTCCGGCTGATTCTGCTGCCTGAGCAATTTCTACAATATCAGTTACATTGGGACTCAGCTTTACGATCACTTCCCTCTCACTCTTTTGTTCTTCTTTCAATGCTTTTGTCAACCTATATACTGCGGATGGATCAACTCCGAAGCTCAAGCCCTCTTTCTCAACGTTCGGGCAGGAAACGTTGATCTCATAACCGGCAATTCCTTCTGCCTGCTCCAGTCTCCTGAAAAGGGCAAGAAACTCCTTGTTAGAAGCTCCTGAAAAACTGACAATTAAGGGGGTTGGATTATCGGTATTAGTAAGAATCTTCCGGTATTCAGGAAGAGATTCTTTGATAAACAGGTCAATCCCGGGATTTTGTAATCCGATGGAATTCAATAAACCACCGCAGGTCTCGTAAAGACGGGGTGGAGGATTACCTCTTTTGGGTTCGGGGGTAATGGTTTTTGTAACTATCGCTCCTAAGCGATTTAGATCAAAGAGTTCTGCATATTCCGCACCAAAGGTACCGGAAGCTACGGTAACCGGATTTTTTAACCTTATCTTTCCGAGTTGAGCTGCTAATCTATTCATTCCAGATCACCTCTTTTGCCTGAAACACCGGACCATCTTTACATACTCTCCCATAGAATTCTTCCTCATTGTTTCTCATCTTAACTACACACCCAAGACAAGTGCCCAAACCGCAGGCCATGTACTCTTCCAGAGAGACCTGCAGCGGAATCCTTTTCTCGTCTGCAAAAGAGGAAACAGTTTTCATCATCTTCTTTGGTCCGCAGGAATAGATTTCAGTGAAATCGGGGCAAGCAGGATTATTCAGTATCCGCCTCATTCCCTCGGTAACAAACCCTTTCTCACCCGAGCTTCCGTCGTCGGTATAGATAATATCAGCCGGGAAAATATCCTGAGTACTCTGGCCGCCGTGCAGCCAGAGTACCTGATTATTCCTGGCAATGAGTTGTTTCTTGAGCATAAATAACGGGGCATAACCAATGCCGCCGCTGACAAGAAGAGTCTTACAATTCTCCGGAAGAGTAAATCCGGTACCTAAGGGACCGAGCAGAAAGATCTCGTCTCCTGAGCGGAGGGCAGCTAATTCCTGAGTGCCTTTCCCGATGGTTTTGCAGAAGAAGCGGAGTCTGAATTCAACAACATCATAAATACTAAGAGGTATATGCAGCAGGGAGGAAAAGCCTGTAACGGGCTTGATCAGATAAAACTGACCTGCTGCCGGGATTATCTCGACAGTTTCTGTCTCCAGCACAAAGTAAGAGGGATTGAGATGAGTTACTTGCTTAACCGCTGTTTTACGGTATTCTTTTCGTGCATTATTTTTCATAGGTATTCTTTATGATTCTTCTTTCCAGCATATTCTGCCGTCACAGATCGTCGTAGTGATCTTTCCCGGCAAAGTTTGGTTAATATGAGGGGTGTTGTTTGATTTGGAAAGCATATTTTCCGGGGTTAGCAATACTTCAGCATTAAGATCGGCAATGGTTAGATCAGCATCCTTCCCTTTGGATATTTCACCACAGTTCAGTTTTAAAAAGTTTGCTGGAGCGGTTGAAAGCTTTTGTATCAGAAAATGGAGAGTGATCCGCTGAGGAAGTACCAAACCTGAATATAGGGAGGCAAAGGCTGTTTCGAAACCGTTGATACCGAAGGGGGCAATACTGAACTCTTTCTCTTTTTCGAAGTCAGAATGAGGAGCATGATCTGTTGCGATGAAATCAATCGTGCCGTCAAGCAATCCCTCCAAACAGGCTTGGCGGTCTTTTTCCGTTCTTAACGGAGGTTTGACTTTCGTGTTTGTGTCATAGGAAGTGCAAGCATCTTCGGTAAGAAGCAGATGATGAGGTGTAACTTCAGCAGTGATCTTCAAGCCCCGTTTCTTGGCATCTCTGACCAGTTGAACCGAACGGGCGGTTGAGATATGAGCCACATGAAGCCGGCATCTAAGGCTTTCTGCCAGCATAATATCGCGGGAGATGATTATTTCTTCAGCTAAAGCTGGAATACCGGAGAGACCGAGTTTCGTGGACATCCTGCCGGCGTTGATCTGTCCGTTACCGGACAAACTCCGGTCTTCGGCATGGATGATCACTGGAAGATCAAAATTCGAGACGTATTTCATGGCATTAAGCATGATCTTGGTGTTTTGGACACACTCTCCATCATCGCTGACGGCGACTATCCCTCCGGAGAGCATGTGAGCAATTTCTGCGATCTCCTTCCCCTCCAGCTTTTTAGTCAAGGCACCGATAACCAGTATTTTGCAGGAACCGAGGTCTTTTGCTTTCCGTTTGATGTATTCAACGGTGGCAATATTATCAACAACAGGATCAGTGTTTGGCATTACACATACGGTTGTAAAGCCCCCTTTGGCCGCAGCTCTTGTCCCGGAAACGATATCTTCTTTATAGGTCTGCCCCGGATCCCGCAGATGGGCATGAAGATCAACGAAGCCGGGAAAGACATATCTTCCTGAGGCGTCAATTATCTCACTCTCTCGCATAGCGGAAATATGTTCCGCAAGTTTTACAATCTTGTCCTTCCTGATGAGAATATCCAGCTTTTTGAATATATTCTTTCGGAATACATATCCATTTTTGATCAGCATATTACCTCCTACATCTTGCCGCCGAGCATCAGAAACAGCAAAGCCATTCTGACTGCTACACCGTTGGTTACCTGTTCCAAAATAACACTATGACTGCTGTCTGCTATTTCCGGCAGTATCTCGACTCCCCGGTTCATTGGTCCCGGATGGAGTACAAGGGCATCTTTCTTAGCGTATTTCATCGTCTCTTTCGATATCGTGAAAAGCCTCGAATACTCTTCCAAACTGGGGAAAAGCCCTTCTGACTGACGTTCTAACTGCATCCTCAATCCCATTACAACGTCGGCATCCCGTAAGGCGGTTTTCAAGTCATATTCTACCCGGCAGCCGTAAACCTCCTCCATGTGTCCGGGCATAAGCGTCTTAGGTCCGCAGACGGTAATCTCTGCTCCCATCTTTTTCATGCCGATAAGATTGGAACGGACAACCCTGCTGTGGGCAATGTCACCGACATAGGTTACTTTTAAACCCTTCAGGGTGCCTAATTTTTCCCAGATAGAGAACATATCGAGCAGGGCTTGAGTGGGATGGGCGTGGGAACCGTCACCGGCATTTAAAACCGGTTTGTTGGTATATTTGTGAACCAGTTGGGGAGAACCGGGGTAGCTGTGGCGGATAATATAAAGGTCGATTCCCATGGCATTAATAGTATAGACGGTGTCTTGCAGGCTTTCTCCCTTAGATAAAGAGGAAGAGGTAGCCGAAAATCTTACAATATCTGCACTTAATCTGTCGGCTGCTAATTCGAAGGACATAAGTGTCCGGGTGCTGTTCTCAAAGAAAAGGGTGCAAACCGTTTTTCCTTTGAGAGTAGGCAGTTTCTTGTAGTCACGTTTGTTGATATCTTTCATCACTTTAGTAGCTTCTAAAATGGTTTCTATCTCTTCCGGAGTATAATCATCAAGGTCATAGAGATTTCTACCGGTAAAGTTTGCTTGCATATAAACCTCCGTTTTGGTTAATAATGGGATTTCTTCTTTAAGGAATTATGAGAACAGGGAAGGGTAAACCAGAGGTTTTAAGTATCGTCTATCAACATTTTGACCCCCTTTATGTCTCGCCGGACATTTTTAAAGGTTATTGTAAAACAGAGTCACTTAATAAGTGAGTAGTTTTGTGTCAAGGATTGAATCATTTTTTTCCCAGCGAAGCGAACATCATAGGTGATTCTGAAAAGTCATCACCGTAAAGGTGCTCCATCTGATAGTTAAGCATTCCGGTTGTCTCTTTATAGGGGTTATAATTGTGTACCGGTCACTTGTCAAAACTGACACTAATTCTCAAAACCGGAACAAGCCGTTATTGAGATCTTTATCTTTGTATCCGAAAAAAAGCGAGGGCTTTCTTTTTCTGTTCCTTTCTCATATTTTTAGGAAACCATAGAGGAATGTCGTAGTCGGCCCTGGCCAACTACAATAATCCTCTATGGTTTCCCTGAGATAAAAGAGGGGGTTAAAAGAGATTTACTCTTTATCTCTGATGATTACGGAAATGGGGTCTGAGCTCAACCTGAGCGATTGCAGGAAACGGGATTTTTACGAGGCATAACTTATCCGAGAAGCTGGAAATCGAATATAAAAAAAGCCCCTTCCTCCAAAAGGGGAAGGGGCTGATATATCAGTTGTTGTTTAACAATAGTTAACTATCTTCTTCTCAAAACCGGAGCGGTTGCAGAAGCTCTTACCCGGTAGAATTTCTTATCTCCGGTTACTGTTCCTGTCCATTCTTCATTACCGGTAAAGATACCGTCTCCGGTAACATCTGTATAACCTTCTTCATTGTAGGGATCATCACTGGCTTCGACGAGATAGCTATTGGCTCCGGTAACGCTATCCCAGGTAATAATGACATTGTCTCCGGATATCTGAATCTCGACATTAGCCGGGGGATCAAGGTCAACAATAGTTGATTCGATTCCCATAACTCTGATATTATCGAAACGGTTGTTACCTGTAGATTGTGTTCCGCCATCAAGTATGATTCTTATCTTAAAATCAGGATTATTATCTACTCCCGGAATAGCCGAGAAGTCAACCGACCTGGCTAACCAGCTGAAAGCAGCGGTAACGGTAAAGGTCTCCAGGGTAGTGAAATCAGTTCCGTTTGTGGAGTAAAGGATCTCCTGGGACATGAAACCGGAAGTTGTTGCCTGGGTTGCATAGGAGAAAATTATATCCTGATGCCCGGTAGTGGGCAGACTTAACTCAAAATACTCACCGTTATTGACCAATCCGGTATCGGGTCTTGGTACAAAGCTCTGTCCGCTGACCTCTCCGGGAACACCGTTGATAGTGGTTCCTCCGTAAGAAATTGCTTCGGTGAAGGTATAAGCTATTTCACCGGTTCCTTCATCTGCTGGAATTGGTTGTACCCAGTTGCCGTCAACATCAAGGTTTTCGATATTAAAATTCCAATAATGAAGGAGAACACCGTCTGAGGAAGAAGTTACGTTTATCGTATTGGAATTCAAACTCAGTGTGCCGTCTGTGGCAACAGCTCTTACCCGGTAAAAATAATTAGTGTCGGAATCCAGGCCGGCAACGATATGATTGGTACCACTGACTACGATATTTTTGAAACCATCGACAAATCCAGCGAAAATGGGAGAGGTTGAGACATCGAGTCTGTAGGAAACAGCTCCGGTGACTCCGTCCCAATTAGCAACGAAGCTATCCTCGGTAATACTGGAAGCGGCTGTAGCTAACGGAGCATCCAGGGCAAGTTCACCCCAGATTAGTTCGACAAATTCCGGACGGTCAATGAAGGGATTACGGTTACCCTGGTAGCCATAAACCAGTTCATTTCTTTCAATTTCTCTGGCATCTACCGGATCTTCCAAATGCCACTGGATAAGGGTTGGCAATTGATCAACAGCCCCACGGCTAAAGTGATAGTTGTCCGAATAATAACGCACTGAGAAATAGAGGATACCTCTGGCGAGATTTCCCTTGAACTCATCGGCAACATCGAAAGCTCTTTCAATGTCGGTATTATCACCAAGATAAGAGAGATAGCTTTCAGAACCCCAGATGGATAAGATGTCTGTGATGTAATCAAAAGGATGATTGGAGCGGGATTGGTTAGCGTCAATCCTTGCCGGATGAAGTGTGTGTAAATCACTTACTGCATAACTGATAGCTTCAGGACTAAGGTCTGCTTCATACCAGCTCTGGGCGTAAGTATGTTCGGCACTGAAATCTGTTGGAGTGGACATCGTTCCTTCGGGATGAGCAACCCATTGACCTGTATAGATACAGCGAACCTGATCGTCAACATTATCGATGAAAGCATGCATATTATACCGGGCGGCATCATAAGAGTAATCAATATGGTCGGCAGAAACAATATCGGTTAAACCTGACCAGAGAGCCATACCTGCCAAACCTTCTACTGAGGTGTAATAGTCAGCATCGAGTGAGAAGTCTCTGAAACGGGAGCTGCCACCACCGGCTGTCATCTCAATCTTTATTCTTCCGGTTGCCACGTTGAGAGTGTCGGTAAGATCAAGAGGTTTTGTGTAAGTTAAATAAGTACCGGTTAAAAGGTAGGTATCGACAGCATCATAAGATACTCCATCATCGGAAGAAACAAAGATGGTAAGAGTCTGTCCCAAATCTCCACCATAAGTCGTGGCATCGAAACCAATTTCAATGTTATCATGTTCGGTGAAGTCTATAGTGGGTGTTTCCAGATAACCGTTCGGGGAAATACGCAGATAACCACCTGTACCTGTTTCATTTTGAGCATCGGCGATAGTGAATCCTTGTAATATGGCAGTGTCAATATCAGACTGAGTTCGGAAGGGATTAGAATAAGGTATGTCGAGTTCGGTAATTACGCTGCCGCTGACTGCAACTGCTATCTGGGCAGCTCCGCCGCCGCTGATGGTTACATCCCCTGAGTATTCACCTGCCGGAAGAGCAGCTATCAGATGTACCCAGATAACTGATGGACTTCCGTCATAGGAGGTCAGAGTAATATTTTCGGTAAAGGTGATATTATCTTCCGACACTCTGAACTGCGAGGGTGCGGTAACAGTGACGTCGCTTCCGTCAAGGAAGACACCTGTAAGCTCAAATGATTGGGCATCAGAGGGACCAAAACCGAGGAAATAGTTCAGCCCTGTCAGGGACGGGGTATCGGTTTCCAAAAGAGCATTAGTCGGTTCTTCAGTATCAACGGTTACTTCTCCGATACCGATCTGCTTACTGCTGCCTAACGATTCACCTCTATCTGAAGACCAGCTAATGGTAAAGATCTCGTTATTTTCGATATTCAATCCTTGAAGTAAAACTGATTTCGTTTCATCAACACCTGAGGCAGTAGAATAGAAGAGTTCGGGAATCTCTGTTTCGTTGAGTTTTACCGTCCATTCCGGGACACGTGTTTCTCCAATCCTCTCGACCATACCGAGATACGAGATATAAAGATCTTCGATCGTGCTTCCCGTATCATTGAGCAGGGTCAGAGTTGCGGTAAAGATTCCGGTTCCCGAGGTATGCTGGAAACCTAAGACACTGGCATTTCCTCTCAATCCTCCGGATGTTCCTGTTCCCCAGTCTCCTCCATAAGTCTCATTGGTAACAGACCAGTCATCCGGAAGAGTTTCGAAGCTGACAAAGCCGGCAAAATCTTCGAAATAAGGTAATCCGGCAGGTGAGGGAACAACTTCGCCGCTCACATTAACTGTTTTTCCTGCTGCTCCGCCGCCGCTGATGCTAACATTGCCTGAATAGTCACCAACTGCAAGAGCATCGGTTAACTGAACCCAAATGTCTGTAGCTGCTCCGTCGAATGCTGTCAAGGTCAGGCCTGAACTAAAAGTGATGTTATCAATGGAAACTTCAAAGTCGGTTGGTGCTGTAATCGTTACATCGGTGTTGTCAAGGTTGGTGCCGGATACTTCAAATGATTGTGAAGTGGATGGTCCTGAACCTAATACATACATAAATCCGGACAGAACTTCAGGATTAACTGTCAGTATCGGAGCGGTTGCTTCAAAAATACTGATATCATCAACTCTCCAGGAGGTAGGACTGTCCGTAGAATAGTATTTAAAGGCGAGAAAAACACTATCAGCTAAAATAGCAGAAAGGTCAAGAATCCCTGAGGAGGTTTCGATTTGGATAGAACCGACTGCTCCTGCCGGAGGCTGGTTAAAAGCCAGCTCATTCCAAACGACACCCGCTGCATAAGGATCTCCCAAACCCTGATAATTAGTCGAATAATAAAGCTTCAGGTAGTTGTTGGCATCAATAGTTCCATATTGGGCATAATTGGTAAAGCTCATTTCAACGTCGGTATAATCATTGAAATTGATGCCGGGAAGTATCAGCCAGTGTTCTTCCGTAGCTTCTCCATTGAAACCGTTACATCTGGCTGAACCTGAAGTATGATGCCAGGGGTTAGAACCGGTAACCGTGTAATCATAACAGTCACCGAGATCAGTATCAAAAGTTTCTTCATAAGGAAGAGTTGTAGTAGCCGGCTCAAGTAAGGTATAGGTCGCCGATGTCACCGGACTGTCAGTCATCTCAGCTTTCAAAGCGTAAGCCCAGATAGTGGTTGTTTCGGTAATCAAAAGTCCGGTGGTATAATCTGTCCAGGGTCCTGTCTCTGAGTCGAAACTATATCTGACGGTAGCACCATCGGTTGTTGTTTCGATTTCGACCGTAGGGGGTATTTCGTAACTTCCGGCAGGAGGATCAAAAGTAGGAGTTGCAACCATATTTGCTACGATATAATCAGTTATTTGAATATCGTCTATATTCAATCTTCTATTACTTGATGTATTCCCGTCCGCAGTAGCCCGCAGTATTCTTATTCTTACATTTCCGGCTACATCTACGGTTTCTGAGAATTGCTGGACATCATCAGTGGCTGGAGCTGTAAAATCGGTTCCTATTTGTACCCAGGTATCTCCATTATTGACACTATATTCAACTTTCCAGTCAACTTGCGGATCACCCCCGTATCTACGATAATAAAAAGAAACGGTCCCTATTCCGTTGGGTTTATTTTCAAGCATAGTCATAGCTGAAGCTTCATATCCTCTTAACCGTGCTGAAGTGGTATCATTGTACCAGTCAGAATGCGCCGGATTAGAAGTCATTGCCTCTGTCATATCCCAGTTAAGACCGCTTAGATTTATCGTTCCGGAAGCATAACTTGCTTTCGTTTCTCCAGTTCCTTCAAAATCGACAAAATAACCGGGAAGCGGAGGAGGTGTTACACTGCCGCTTACAGTAACAGTTTTACTGTCACTGCCGCCGGTGTTGGTGATATCTTGACTATCATACGTTCCCTCAAGAAGGTCTTCTTTCAGGCGAACGTAAATAGTTGTTGCCGTTAATTCATCTCCTGTATAGGGAACCTGCACAGAGGGATAGAAGTTAGTATCATCGGTAGAAACTTCGAAATAGAGATTACCGCTAACGGTAATCTCATCATCTGCGGGATCAAGGTTGACACCGGAGAGGGTATAATTCTGAGAAGCAGAGGGACCGGTACCTTCCGGATAGGAGAATCCGCTCAAAGAGGTCGGGAATACGGTAAGGAACGGATTCAATGCTTCGTAAATGTTTATATCATCAACTCTCCATCTCGTTGGGAGGCCGTTGGAGTAATACTTGAAAGCCAGATTTACCGAATCACCTGAGACAGCAGACAAATCGAGAATTCCGGAAGCGGTTTCAATTTCTGTGCTCCCTACCGGACCGGAAGCCGGTTGGTTAAAGGCTAATTCTGACCAGGTTACTCCTGTTTCATAGGGATTACCAATACCTTCATAATTAGTAGAATAAAACAGTTTTAAATAATTATCGGCATCAATATCACCAAACCGGGCGTAATTGGTAAAAGTCATAATAACATCGGTATAGTCATTGAAATTGATAGCGGGCAGGACAAGCCAATGTTCTTCCGGAAAATCTCCCTCATGGGCATTGGCAGTAGCTGAGCTTGTCCAATGATACCAGGGGTTAGAACCACTTACTGTAAAGTTATAAGTATCACCCAGATCGGTATCAAAGGTCTCACTATAAGGGAGGATTGCAGTAGCAGGATCGCTGACAGTGTAGCTTTGCTCGGAAGAAAAGGCAGAATCTTCATTAACATCTTCAGCATAAATCACGTAATATACTGTAGTTCCGTCTGTTTGAACAGGAATATCGGTATCGGTGGTGTAAGTACCGCTGCGGGTATCGAGAGACATAGTGATAAAATTCGGATAAAAACCTGTCGTAGTGCCCCATTGTAATCTTACAAAATCGATGGCAGCACTTCCTTCATTAACATCCGCAGAAACAGAGACGGTTGTTGAGGAAGAAATATCAGATTCAGGTGTCTGAACAATGTTGGTAATTGCTAAACCGGTTATAACGAGATCTCCCGTTAAAAGAACATCTCGTAATCTTTTTGCGGAAGGACTATTTGTTCTTATCCAGCGGATTATAACTTCGTCACCGCTTACAGTTATTGTCGTTGGGCCTGAAGTCATGTAGGTAGAACTTGTCGGTGTCGGAGAATCAAAAGTTTGAGCAGTCCAGGAGAGTCCGCCATCATCAGAAATTTCGACAGTTAGTGGTCCATTATCTCCCGATCCATACTTAGCTACATCAAAAATCAATTGTACATTTTCATAATCCGTCAAATCAAGGATTGGTGTTTGCAACCAGGCGTCTATACTGGTAAACCAGGCATAGCCGCCAGCACCAGTTTGCCAGGTTATGGCATTATCAGACCAACCGACAGGGCAAGCACCAGCTCTGAGTGTTTCATTAAGAATCTCAGTTTGAGCCCACAAAAACCCCGTTAGTAACAAGGCAGTTAAAACTAACAAAAAAGTCCTTTTCATGTTAAACCTCCAAATGTATTTTGTATTGTAAATTATCTGACAGCTGCGCGTCAGGGATTATGGGAATAGGTTGCTGCGAATCAAAGAGGTTAGGCATCCTATTGATAATAAACAGGTCTTGTAATAAATTACTTCCTTTGCGGAGCAGTATCCACATAGAGAAGGATAAAATATTCATGTATCTCTCTCCTTTAACGACATACAATATCTACACTAAATAATTAATTTTCCGTTAAGAAGTCAAGGTTTATTTATCCTCTGATTAGTTTTCTCCGAAGGCAAAGCCTACTCGATTGTTTAAGCTATTTGGAGCAGCAATTGAACCGGATCAATTGTCGGTAAAAAACCACGGTTTTTTGAGTCATCCTGTCAGGTTTTAAGCAGCGCACGTACTCTGATAAACGTAGTTATCACGTTAACAACTTCAAAAAAAGAAATCGGGAGTCTTGCTGCTGCCCTTTATTTTAATAGCAACGCTTTTCTGGTCTCCCTGAAATTTCCAGCCCGGAGATCATAAAAGTATATTCCGGAACCAACAGGTCTGTTGTTGTTATTTGTTCCCTGCCACTGAATATTATGGTCTCCTGCCGGCAAGGTGTCTTCTACGAGGTTGGCAACGAGTTCTCCCTTGATATTGTAGATATTTAGGACAACCTTTTCTTGCACCGGCAGAGAGAAGGAAATATTGGTTACAGGGTTGAAGGGATTAGGATAATTCTGCCTCAATGAGTAAGATTGGGGGAGTAGAGGGATATCGTCCAAACTGTTGCTTGAATCTCCGGTATTGACAATATTAGAAGTGGCACTTTCTCCTTCCGGGTAAACTGCCACTATAAAATAGCTGTATAAACTCTGGGAAACGGGAAGTAAATCGGTATAGTAGAGTTCCTCGGTTGTACCTATCTGCTGAAAGAAACCGCTGTCCTTTTGTCGATAGATGACGAATGTGACTGATTCATCCAAGGTCTGTCTCTTCTCTCCTCTTCTCACTGTTTCAAAACCTTGAGGTGATTCATTTCTGCTGGAGGGGATAAGGGGTTCATATTGCCAGGAAAGATCAACAGTAATGTTATTATCATGTAAGATGAATTCCAGATTAGTAGGAGGGGTAAGAAACTGTAGAGAGAAGTCAATTCCGGTTGTATTGGTCAACTCTTCAACAGTTAACTCGTAAGACAAATCAGAAAAGTGATGAGGTAAGGAAGCTGAAATATCATAGGTACCGGGGGGGAGAACCAGATCATAATTCCCGTTATTATCAGGTTTTACAGCATAATCTCCGGCGGTGATGATCGTAGTATCAACCGGATAAGGGCTCTGGATGAGGTCAATGTTTCCGGAGATAACAGCTGATAAGCTGTTTATCCCGTTAAGATGAAATTCATTAATAAGCCAACCCGGCTCATTTACCCATGGTCCTGAACCGAAATGCCAGCGGAAACGGGCAAGTTTTCCGAAATGTTGGGAGAGATCGAATACTGCCTCCTGCCAGCCGTTACTGTTACCGGAAAAGGCAGGTTGGTTGGGAATCCCCGAGTTGCCGGAGTTAACGCTTGATACGGGGTAACCTCCGGCAGGATGGACAATTTGCCAGTTCAAACCGTCATCAGTGGTGATCTTGACATTTCCGCCGTCCCAATAATTCTCCATGATATAGAGATGTTGGAAGGACAACTCAGTTGTAGGGGTAATCAGGAATCCCGGAGTATCGAGTGTCCAGTTGGCGGAATTTGCATAATTACTATCTAAAGCGGTTGCCCAGACATTGGTATCCGAAAAGCCGGTGTTACCTGGTTCCCCGTATTGCCAGCCATCGGGATCATTACTGCTGAAACTGCCGTCATATTCTGCAAAATTCAGCGAAACATCATCCATAGTAACTCCGAAATAGAGTTCCTTATGAAAGCCCAGTATATTGTTACCACTTACATCCAAATTAAAAGATACAACCTGTTCTTCCGGGCAATTATCTGTTATTGTAATACTGACAGCTTTTTGGATGCTGGCCTGGGGAGGTATATTCCCTAAATCAAGCTGCGGAGTGTTAATAGTAAGGAAGATATTATCGGTATTTAAGCTAAGATTCGCATCCTTTACCTCAGTGTTACTGGGATTAGTAAAGCCTAAAACCATGAATATATTCTCCCCCGGATCCGGAATTCCGTTGCCATTCCCCTCAGTTTCATTGATCATATATGAACTGAGCTGAAGATTCGGTTTGCTTACTTCGAGATGGAAAGGGAAACTAAAATCTGTAGTGGAAGACTGAAGAGTGATCTCAAAATCCATTGTATAATTGTTAGGCACAGAACCGAGAACATCGAAATCAAAAAACTCTCTGTTTACCTCTTCAGTGCCGGAAAGAATATCATAATAGGGGGAGGAGTTATTTCTCATATAGACATAGGGGCTGGAAGTGGTAATGGTTCCGGTAACATCAGTTGCCGTGGCATGCCCGATATTCCTTATGTAAATCCCTAACTTGACGTTTTCGCCGGCATCGATCTGTCCGGTGGAGTTTTCATCGAAAAAGGCGACACTCTGTCTGACCAGGAAAGGTTCGCCATAATTTTCCGGACCGACGATCATTATGGCACTGTGATGTGACAACGAGCCTGCTGCTGTGGGATATTGATTGGCAAAGGTGTAGGTTAATCCGCTGTTACCGGTGTGATCTCCTATCCCGGCAGTACAAAAATTACCCCAGTTACCGTTAGGATAACCCGAGCTATTATTAACGTTGTTGAAAGTCTTGTATTGGATTTTAATGAATCCTTCATCAATGGTAGGCTCTGTTGCAGGATTATTGAGGATAATCTGAAAAGTCTCTTCTGCGGAAGCGATTAGATTACGGGCATTCTGCCACTGGATAACATAGAATTCATTAGCGGGATCGGCATAAGTATATACCCCGCCCTGTGACAAACTAAGATTATCCCAGAATGCTGCTACCATAGGATTAGGTCCTAAGGGTCCGGGTAACATCGAGTTGCGGAATGTTCCCTGCTGTGTTTCTCCAAAACTTATCCATCCGTTAGCAGAGATAGTAATTGTATCATAATCTATTCCATAGAACCGGAAGGAAAAGGGAAGATCTGCCGTAACGATACCCTGATTATTATTGTAGTCTGCTTGTAACCCGGTATTTTGACCGCTACCCCCTAACTGAGGAGCAATCTCGATCCAGTCATAAGTAGGGGCATATTCATAATCCGTATCCTCCATCCCGTAGATATAGTAGCCGTAGTCACAGGGACCGAGAGGGTCGTTTACAGATACCAGGCCTATCGGGATTTGTAACTGTTCGATTGTTTCAAAACCTAAATAGTTGTAGAGAACAAGCTCTAAATCTATTGTCATCCCTGTAATCAGAGATTCGAAGGCAGTTACAACAAAGGAGTTTGATACCATAGAGGTGCTGCTTCCTCCAGCTTCGATGTCTCCGAAGAAAGCGAGAGAATCCGAGACATCGAAAAGGGGATTTTTTGAGCGGAGGATTCCGTAGATTTGCTCGGCATCGACCAGACCTACATTCTCCAAAGTTATTCTCAGCGGAGAGGTTTGACCCGGTTCGATATAGTCATTGTTATCGTCAGTTATCAAAGCTGTCGGTTTCAGGGTATTGCTGCTGATCCTGAGTGTAAATTTGCTCTGCCAGGTGTTGCCGGTGGCATCAGCCAGTTCGAGGTTGAACATTATCGGGATTAAATTTGGGGCAGCATGAGAGAGTGAGACCATGAACAATTCATTGCTTTCTGAGGTATTTCCGGGAGAGATATTGCCGAATGCGGAGGTTGCCTGCTGAATATCTACATAGGGACTGTTACTGCTAATAGTTCCGCTAAGGGCATAAACATGATCCGTACGATGGTTTTTTACCGTAAGAAGTAAAGAGACATTATTACCTGCTTCCAGAGGGTCATTTACGATCATACTCTCCAGAGAAACAGAAGCCTCGCCTGTTAAATCAAAAGTACCTATGTGCGGTAGATGATCAGGTTTAGTAACGGTAATGGTAACTTCACCGCTGTTATTAGGATCGAATAAATGGGTAATTGTGCCGTCAGGACCGGTATAACCGGTGACAAAGATATCATCATCACCCTGTCTCAGAGTAACCCAGGCATTTTCGACCGATTGATTGAATTCGTTAGTAACGGTTACTTCAAGATAGTTGGCACCGAGTGGGAGGACTTCATCATAAGAGACATTCATCATCTTTGGCTTATCAACCCAGATATCCATGGAAGGGTCTCCCATCAGATTTACCCAGTGAGAAAACTGTGGGGGGTGGGTAGGATGGACTATTCCAAATGTTTGGTGAAGAAATATCTTTCCCCGGACAAGGGTTTCTCCCATTGTTCTGATACCCTCATTATAGATACCGTAAGTGAAAGCACCACTTAAGAGATTATTATAAGCAGTTTTGCTTTCTAAAGTATTAACTCCGATCGCACTCACTCCCCCTTTCGGCTGAATAGCAGATCCCAGAACAACAAATCGTTCCGTTTCACTGCTGGTTTGATTAATATTGTAATTTAGGGTATTACAGGTTAAAAAGAAGCAATTCGGGAGCATCAAGCCATTAGCGATGTTGCCGTCGCTGCTTGACCAGCTATAGTCAAAAGCGTAATATCCTCTGTAGTTGAAGAGAAAGGTTCCCTGGTTCAGGGCATTGGTTATTTGAGTACCAATGGGGGAATAATAGACTTCAGAGAAATTAAAATTGGGATTATAGAGCAGCATTAATTCTTTGGCATACTTCATGGTAAAGAGGGTTGAAATACCCCAACCGGTGGGAGAACCGACCAAAAGAGCATGTGAATACCAATTCATGTTGCCGATAAACGGATCCTTTTCATAATTTCTTATCTTAGTCCACATCGTCAATAAGTGTTCCTGACTGTAAATCGGGAATCTCCCGACAAAGACGTCGGAGATATTATCATTGCCGTCCAGTAAGGAATAGGGGTGGTCGCCTGCTGTGTTTGGATGAGCATTGAAGGGAGGAATCGAAAATGAACCCTGCCCTCCGCCGATCAGGATTACGTATTCGGGAGGGTTTTCCCAATTATCATAAGCATTCTGGATATAGTTCTTGATCGCATTATTGGAGTTGAGCATCTGAGTATTAGTGGCTGTTATCTCAAATCCTTTCTGCCGTTTCCAGTTGACAAAGGCGTTGACTATTGGCTCCAGTGTCGCATTATGATGGTAAACTACCAGAATACTGCGAGCTTGATACTCCCAGTTTGGATCAAGAAAGTCATCATAATTGAGGAGGGTGCTGCGGTAAATTTTCTCAAAACTTCGGGACCGTTTTCTCTGAGGGCGGTTAATCTCATTTTCTCCGCTGAGATAGGGATTATGTTCAATTCTCAAACGGATATGCCGGTTAACTTCCAATTCACCCTTAACCGGGTTATAACGGAAAGGAGTTACTGCAACGGAAACAAACCTGATGTCCCTCATTACTGCCGGAGTTCCGATCTCGCTGACCGAAGCCGGAAATAGTTTATCCTTGAGATAGAAGTTTTCATCATAGAGAAATTCATGAGCCGAGAGCTTATCATAATCGGCACCCTGGGAAGGAAATATTGCAATATTACCGAGAATTTCCGTCTCCAGAATTCGGCTCTCCTGCAATTCAGCATTACCGGTATTAGGGATCGCTATGGAAAATGAAAAGACCGGCAATTCAGGTAAGCCTTCATGCATTAAATGAACAGCTTCCGGGTGACTGACCCGGTAAAAAGCCCTATCAGCTGCTTCAGTTAAAATCAGCTCATAATCATCAAGATAAAACTCAATTTCTGTAAAATCCTCTGCTGTGCGAGTTATAGTAAATACCTGCTCTGCAGCGAGGAACGTTATGTTCAGGATAAACAGTGTCAGAACTATTCCTGCTATCAATATCTGCTTCTTCATCAAGAACTCCTCAACGAAAATTGGGAAAACGAGTACCGGACTTGAATGGGTAATCCAGGTCCGGTACTCAATGTATTGTTCCTACAGCATAATGCTGCCGGATATAGTAAAACACTCATAGAAAGATCAGGCGATTGCCTACTTATTTCAGTAGTACGGCTTTCCTGATAGCGGAGAATCTTCCCGCTTCTATCCGGTAGAAGTAGATACCGGAGCTGACCCTTCTCTCATTGTTATTGATACCTTGCCATTGCACTGTATGTGATCCGGCAGGCATGTTCTCATTATTGACCACGGTTCTGACCAGTTCACCCTTGATATTGAATATCTTGAGAGTTACCCTTTCCTGTTCCGGAAGAGTAAAGGAGATATTTGTCACCGGGTTGAAGGGATTAGGATAGTTTTGACGCAGAGTAAAGACCGCATCAGGAGTTACTATCTCTTCTGCAAAGACCGGATTATCGGAACTTACCGTATCGGTCTGATCACTGATACCTACCGGATAAACCGTTACAACGTAGTAGCGGTAAACATTCTCTCCCTCAGGCAGAGTTTCCGTAAACTGCAGCTCGGTAGTAGTGGCGATCTCATTGAAATGCCCGCTGTTTTTCTGTCTCTGGATAGAGAAATAATAATCATCATCACGACCATTTTTACCAGATTGTCTCGATCTGTTATCCGGCAGTGGATTGTATTCCCAGTTAAGAACGATCGTATCATCACTATTGGGGATTGCCAGGGTCAGATTCTCCGGCGGGGTCAGATATTGCAGGGTGAAATCAATGCCGCTTTCAGTTTCCAGCTCAGTAAGGGTTACCTCATATTCGGTATCGTCGAAATGGTGAGGGAGAGATGCTGTAACCTGATAGTTGCCGGCAGGAACTACAAGGGTGTAGTTGCCGTTAAGATCGGGCTTTACGGCATAATCACCGGCACTGATAATTACTTCATTAACGGTAACGGGGCTTTGCAGAAGTTCTACACTACCGGAGATAACAGAATATAGAGGGTTAGTTCCGCTTAAAGAAAAGTCATCAATGTACCAGCCTGGTTCGTTAACCCACGGTCCGGAACCGAAATGCCAGCGGATACGGGCAAACTTGCCGAAGTAGTCAGAGAGATCAAACTCTGCTTCCTGCCAGCCGTTACTGTTACCGGTATAGGCAGGTTGATTAGGGATACCGGAAGCTCCGGAATTGATATTAGATACCGGATACTCCTCGGTAGGATGGATCAGCTGCCAGCTGTCCCCTGCATCGGTCGAAAGCTTGAGGTTACCGCCATCCCAGTAGTTCTCTATCTGATAGTAATGATAGAAGGTCAGAAGGCTTGCCGGAGTAAGAAGAAAATCGGGGGTCTCGAGTATCCAGTTTGCCTGGTTGGCATAGTTGTCATCCAGAACAGTAGCCCAGACCTTGCTTCCGGAATAGGGGTTAATGTCCGGCAGACCCCATTGCCAGCCGTCTTCATCATTACTGCTAAAACCGCCGTTATCATCTTCAAAATCATGAAAGATATCTTCTTTAGAGACACCAAAAATCAGCTCTCTGCTGAAAGTAGTGACGTTAGATCCGCTGATAGTAACATTCATTACCAAGGCTTCTCCCTGGGGACAGTTTTCGTCGATCATTATGGTGACTGGCTGCTGAATGCTGCTTTCCGGAGGAACATCACCAAGGTTGCTGTTTCCGGTTACTATTTCGAGATAGTCGCTCAAAGAAGTGACAGTAATATTCGAGTTATTTATTGTTGCCAAGGAAGGGTTTGAGAAATCAAGAGCCAGATTTATTGTTTCACCCGGGTCAATAATGCCGTTACCGTTTCCCTCAACTTCTTCTATGAGGTAAGCCCTTAACTCGAAACTTGGTCTGTGGACAGTCAGATGGAAGGGGAAAGAGGTTTGAGCATTACTTGCCGATATTTCAAGACTGAAAGAAATATTCTGCCCGGCTGGGGTTGCCGAAGAGACATTGAACTCAAAATATTCTGTATTGACAATCTCTGTCAAAGAGTGAATATCTTCATAGGGGGAAGTGTTGTTGATCATCGAAATATAAGGACTCGTTGTGGAGATCGTTCCTAAAACATCTTCTGCAGTGGCATAACCGATATTCTTGATATAGATACCCATTTTGACATTATCTCCCGCTCCAATAACACCGGGATCACTGGTATCATACATTAACATATCACCCCGTAAAAGGAAGGGCTCACTATAATTCATAGGACCTACTATCATAATAGCACTTTCGTTCGTTAATGTTTGGGCTGCTGTGGGATATTGATTAGCAAAAGTGTAGGTCAAACCAACATCATTAGTATGGTCACCAATACCAACTGTGGCAAAATTTGACCAGTCTCCGTAAGCAGTGCCGTTATTAACATTATTGATTGTTTTATACTGGATTTTAACAAACCCGTCGTCAATTGTAGGTTCTAATTCCGGATTATAGAGAATTATCTGAAAAGTCTGTTGGTGATTACCAGGTACTGTAGCATTGTGCCACTGAATGATAAAGATATCCTCATCCTCATCGTGATAGGTATAAACACCACCACCGGAAAGATTCAGATTGTCCCAGAAGGCAGCTACAATAGGATTGGGACCTAAAGGTCCGGGCAGCATGAAATTTCTCCAGGTTGCCTGTTCCGTTACCCCAAAACTTATCCAGCCGTTGGCACAAATACTGATCTGATCATAATCAATTCCATAGAACCGGAAAGTGAAAGGAAGTCCCATATTCATCACATTCTGATTATTTCCCCAATCTGCTGATAATCCGGTATTGACTCCGTCTCCGCCCAACTGAGGAGCTATCTCAAGCCAGTCATAGACAGGGGCATGTTCATAATCAGTGTCTTCCATACCATAGATGTAGTAGCCGTAATCACATGGTCCGAGAGGGTCGCTGACCGTAACCAGACCGACAGGAATAGCCGCCTGTTTAGTCGCAGCAAAACCGGTATTATTATAAAGATGAATATCGACATCAATACTCATTCCGGTGATCAGATCGTCCAAAGCGGTGATGATAAAAGATTGATCCATTGCCGAGGTTATGGACTGTCCTACGGCGATATTGCCAAAATAGGCTAAAGAATCAGAAATATCTAAAAGGGGATTCTTTGTTCTTAAAACTCCATAAACTTCTGTTAAATCTATCTGACCGGTATTCTCCAGAGTGACCCGGAGGGTCTCTGTCGCTCCCGGTTCTATGTAGCTATTGCTGCCCATCATCAGAGAAACCGGTTTAAGATTACTGCCGTTAACTGTTTCCGAGAACTTACTCGTCCAGCTGTTATCGGCATTATCCGTCAAAGTCAGGGTAAAGACTACGGGAAGATAATCTGGAGCTGAGGGTGAGATAGTTACTGTGAACTGATCATTGCTTTCGGCAACTGCATCGGGAGCAATATTACCGAAGGCTGAAGTGTCGTCTATGATATCAATATAAGGGCTGTCTGTGGTGATGGTTCCGGTAACTTCGCTGACAATATTATCCCGGAAATTTTTAACTGTAAGCAGAAATGAGACTTGTGAGTCGGCATCAAAGGGATCGGTCATAATGACTTCATTCAAAGAGACAGATGCTTCTCCGCTAAGGTCAAAACTCCCTAAGTGAGGGATAAAATCGGGTTTGGTAACCGTAACTTTAACTTCTCCGCTGTTCTCAGGATCAAAAAGATGGGTGATCTGTCCATCTTCGTCGGTATAACCGGTAACAAAGATCGTTTCATCATTGCTTTCTACCTGTCTGATAGTGACCCAGGCATGCTCAATCGGCTGGTCTAACTCATTGGTCACCAGCAGGTCGATGTAGTTTCTGCCTAAGGGCAATTCATCATCATAGTCAACGTTCATAACTTTAGGGACATCTACCCAGATGTCCATGGAGGGGTCTCCCATTAGACTTGCCTTCTGAGTATGAACCGGAGGCAGGGTTGAATGAACTGTACCGTAGGTTTGATGAAGGAATATCTTGCCTCGTGCCAAGGTTTCTCCCATTGTTCTGATCCCTTCATTGAAGATTCCGTAAAAGAAAGAACCAACAAGAGCATTATTAGGAGTAGTTCTGGTCGAACCGGTGGTCATGCCGATTGCAGCTACAGCACCTTTGGGAGTAGTTGAGGTTCCCATATTTACAACAGACTCCGTCCGGCTGGAGTTATTAAAGCTCCCTAATGTCCCGCAGGTGATGAAGAAACAATTAGGCAGCATTAAACCATTATTGAGCAGTGACTCATTTGGAGACCAGCCGGCAAAACCAATATAACCTCTAAACGGGAAAAAGCTCATTCCCTGATTGAAAGCGGAATTAATTACAGTAGTAGCTGAACCGCTGTAATATTCAGTAAACTGATAATTCTGATTATGGATTAACATCAGTTCCTTAACATATTTCATGACCTCGAGTTTCGGGGAAGTACCTGAGGATGTGGTAGTATCTCCTACGAGTAGAGTGTGTCTATACCAATCCGTATTGCCCATAAAGGGTTCCCTTTCATAATTACGGATCTTATTCCAGATAGTCAGAAGATCGTTGCTGTTGGCTATAGGAAATCTGCCGACAAAGGCATCCGGGATATCGTCATTCCCTTCCAAGAGACCGTAAGGATGGTCTCCCTGGGCACCGTGATTGGTGAAAGACGGGATAGTATGGGTTCCACTGCCTCCCCCCATTAACACAATGTATTCCGGAGGATTATCCCACATATCATAAGCAGTCTGGATATAATTCTTAATAGCGGTATTGGTAGTCATACCCTGGGTACTGGCAGCTGTTATCTCAAAGCCTTTATCACGTTTCCAACTGACAAACTGATTGACTATGGGGAGAAGGGTCATGCTGTCGTGATAGATAACCAGAATACTGCGGGCTTGATATTCCCAGGAAGAGTCTCTGATCTCATCGTAGTTAAGAAACATACCGCGATAGATGTTTTCGAAGCTGCGTGATATCTTTCGGTGGGGTCTGTCGATCTCATTCTCACCGGGAGTTGCCTGGTCAAATTCAACCCTCAGACGGATATGCCGGCTGACGGTCAGTTCCTCTTTGACCGGATTGAAGCTGAAAGGAGTTACGGCAATATTGATATATCTGAAATCCCTTATTATGGCGGGAGAGCTTATCCCGGTTGTAGTTGCAGGATAAGCAACATTCCGGGCATAGAAACCGGTATCTTTGAGAAAACCTCTCTCTTCTGAGATCACTATATCAGGTCCCTGGGAGGGGAAAACTCTGATACCGGAGAATTTCTCTTCATCCAACACCGTTACCTCTTGCAGGGATACAGACCCTCTGTCGGGGATAGCTATGGTAACCGAAAAGACCGGTAGCTCGGGCAGCCCTTCTTCCATGAGCAAACCTGCTTCCGGATGATAAATACGATAGTATTCTTTTCCGTCTATATGATTAGTAATGAGTTCATAATCGTCTAACTCAAACTCAATCTCTGTTGAAGTATTTACTCTGTCATTAAGTTGAAACAACTGTTGGGCGGATAATTGAGAAACAATTAAAGCAAACAGCAATAAAATCAACCTAATTGGCATTTTTAGTCGTCTCATTGCATAAACCTCCTTATGTTTTGAGCGCTATTATCTCTTTTCAATAAATAATTACTCATTTGTCTGAGAATATAATCTATTTTAGTAATAAAGCTTTCTTTATGTCGGAGAATCTTCCCGCTTCTATCCGGTAGAAGTAGATACCGGAGCTGACCCTTCTCTCATTGTTATTGATACCTTGCCATTGCACTGTATGTGATCCGGCAGGCATGTTCTCATTATTGACCACGGTTCTGACCAGTTCACCCTTGATATTGAATATCTTGAGAGTTACCCTTTCCTGTTCCGGAAGAGTAAAGGAGATATTTGTCACCGGGTTGAAGGGATTAGGATAGTTTTGACGCAGAGTAAAGACCGCATCAGGAGTTACTATCTCTTCTGCAAAGACCGGATTATCGGAACTTACCGTATCGGTCTGATCACTGATACCTACCGGATAAACCGTTACAACGTAGTAGCGGTAAACATTCTCTCCCTCAGGCAGAGTTTCCGTAAACTGCAGCTCGGTAGTAGTGGCGATCTCATTGAAATGCCCGCTGTTTTTCTGTCTCTGGATAGAGAAATAATAATCATCATCACGACCATTTTTACCAGATTGTCTCGATCTGTTATCCGGCAGTGGATTGTATTCCCAGTTAAGAACGATCGTATCATCACTATTGGGGATTGCCAGGGTCAGATTCTCCGGCGGGGTCAGATATTGCAGGGTGAAATCAATGCCGCTTTCAGTTTCCAGCTCAGTAAGGGTTACCTCATATTCGGTATCGTCGAAATGGTGAGGGAGAGATGCTGTAACCTGATAGTTGCCGGCAGGAACTACAAGGGTGTAGTTGCCGTTAAGATCGGGCTTTACGGCATAATCACCGGCACTGATAATTACTTCATTAACGGTAACGGGGCTTTGCAGAAGTTCTACACTACCGGAGATAACAGAATATAGAGGGTTAGTTCCGCTTAAAGAAAAGTCATCAATGTACCAGCCTGGTTCGTTAACCCACGGTCCGGAACCGAAATGCCAGCGGATACGGGCAAACTTGCCGAAGTAGTCAGAGAGATCAAACTCTGCTTCCTGCCAGCCGTTACTGTTACCGGTATAGGCAGGTTGATTAGGGATACCGGAAGCTCCGGAATTGATATTAGATACCGGATACTCCTCGGTAGGATGGATCAGCTGCCAGCTGTCCCCTGCATCGGTCGAAAGCTTGAGGTTACCGCCATCCCAGTAGTTCTCTATCTGATAGTAATGATAGAAGGTCAGAAGGCTTGCCGGAGTAAGAAGAAAATCGGGGGTCTCGAGTATCCAGTTTGCCTGGTTGGCATAGTTGTCATCCAGAACAGTAGCCCAGACCTTGCTTCCGGAATAGGGGTTAATGTCCGGCAGACCCCATTGCCAGCCGTCTTCATCATTACTGCTAAAACCGCCGTTATCATCTTCAAAATCATGAAAGATATCTTCTTTAGAGACACCAAAAATCAGCTCCCTGTTGAAGTTAGCTACATTAGAGCCATGCATGAATACATTAATAGCAATTGCTTCTCCCTGAGGACAGCTTTCGTCAATAGTCATGCTAACAGCTTTCTGAATACTGCTTTCCGGAGGGATATCACCCAAATCAAGATTACCGGTATTTAGCTGGAGATAATTGTTCAAGGTAGAAATGGTCAGAGATGAATTCTTTATCGTCGATAGGGAAGGATTTGAGAAGTCGAGAACCAGATTAATCGTTTCCCCGGGATCAATAATACCGTTACCGTTTCCCTCAACTTCTTCTATGAGGTAAGCCCTTAAGACGAAACTGGGTCTGTGCACGGTCAGATAGAAGGGGAAAGATGCTTGGGTGTTTTCAGCTGTTATTTCAAGGTTAAAAGCAATAGTCTGTCCGCCAGGAGTTGCCGAAGAGACATTAAACTCAAAGAAATCGGTGTTAACTATCTCTGATATCGAAGGAATGTTTTCATAGCTTGAAGTATTGTTGATCATAGAAATATAGGGACTCGTTGTGGATATTGTTCCGGAAACATCTTCTGCAGTGGCATAACCGATATTCTTGATATAGATACCCAGCTTGACATTTTCACCGGCTTCGACAATGCCCGGTTCGTTATCATCAAAAATCAGGATATCGCTGCGCAGAAGAAATGGTTCGCTGTAATTCATCGGACCAACTATCATTAGGGCTTTTTCGTTGGTTATTGTCCCGGCTGCCGTTGGATATTGATTGGCAAAACTGTAGGTCAATCCTTTTTTACCGGTGTGATCTCCTATTCCAATAGTGCAATAATTTCCCAGATCTCCGTAAGCTGCACTGTTGTTGCTATTATTGAAAGTTTTGTATTGGATTTTAATAAACCCGTCATCAATTGTCGGTTCTAAATCCGGATTATAAAGGATTATCTGGAAGCTTTCCTGCTGATTACCCGGTATAGTAGCATTGTGCCACTGAATGATAAAGATATCCTCATCCTCATCGTGATAGGTAAAAACACCACCGCCGGAAAGATTCAGATTGTCCCAAAAGGCAGCTACAATAGGGTTGGGACCTAAGGGACCCGGTAAGCGATAATTTCTGAAAGTGGCTTGTTCTGTAACTCCGAAGCTTATCCAGCCGTTGGCACAAATACTGATCTGATCATAATCAATCCCATAGAACCGGAAAGTGAAAGGAAGTCCCATATTCATCACATTCTGATTATTGCTCCAATCTGCTGATAGTCCGGTATTGACTCCGTCTCCGCCCAACTGAGGAGCTATCTCAAGCCAGTCATAGGCAGGGGCATGTTCATAATCAGTGTCTTCCATACCATAGATGTAGTAGCCGTAATCACAAGGTCCGAGCGGGTCGCTGACCGTAATCAGACCGACAGGAATAGCAGCCGCTATAGTCAATGCAAAGCCGTAATTATTATAAAGATGAATATCGACATCAATACTCATTCCGGTGATCAGATCGTCCAAAGCGGTGATGATAAAAGATTGATCCATTGCCGAGGTTATGGACTGTCCTACGGCAATATTGCCAAAATAGGCTAAAGAATCAGAAATATCTAAAAGGGGATTCTTTGTTCTTAAAACTCCATAAACTTCTGTTAAATCTATCTGACCGGTATTCTCCAGAGTGACCCGGAGGGTCTCTGTCGCTCCCGGTTCTATGTAGCTATTGCTGCCCATCATCAGAGAAACCGGTTTAAGATTACTGCCGTTAACTGTTTCCGAGAACTTACTCGTCCAGCTGTTATCGGCATTATCCGTCAAAGTCAGGGTAAAGACTACGGGAAGATAATCTGGAGCTGAGGGTGAGATAGTTACTGTGAACTGATCATTGCTTTCGGCAACTGCATCGGGAGCAATATTACCGAAGGCTGAAGTGTCGTCTATGATATCAATATAAGGGCTGTCTGTGGTGATGGTTCCGGTAACTTCGCTGACAATATTATCCCGGAAATTTTTAACTGTAAGCAGAAATGAGACTTGTGAGTCGGCATCAAAGGGATCGGTCATAATGACTTCATTCAAAGAGACAGATGCTTCTCCGCTAAGGTCAAAACTCCCTAAGTGAGGGATAAAATCGGGTTTGGTAACCGTAACTTTAACTTCTCCGCTGTTCTCAGGATCAAAAAGATGGGTGATCTGTCCATCTTCGTCGGTATAACCGGTAACAAAGATCGTTTCATCATTGCTTTCTACCTGTCTGATAGTGACCCAGGCATGCTCAATCGGCTGGTCTAACTCATTGGTCACCAGCAGGTCGATGTAGTTTCTGCCTAAGGGCAATTCATCATCATAGTCAACGTTCATAACTTTAGGGACATCTACCCAGATGTCCATGGAGGGGTCTCCCATTAGACTTGCCTTCTGAGTATGAACCGGTGGATATGTAGGATGTACAATATCGTAAGTCTGATGAAGGAATACCTTACCCCGAGCCAAGGTTTCTCCCATCGTTCTGATCTCTTCGGTAAAGATACCATTGAAGAATCCACCCACGAGAGCATTATTGGCAGTTGTCTTTGTGGAGGAGGTATTCATTCCAATTGCGGATACCGCTCCTTTGGGGGTAGTTGATGTTCCTGATGTCACGATACTTTCCGTTCGGCTGGTATTGTTAAAGCTCAAGGTACCACAGGTAATAAAGAAACCATTGGGCATCATCAAACCATTATTCATAGAGGAATCATTGGGTGACCAGCCAGCCATGCCGATGTAGCCTCTGAAAGGAAAGAAACTAATTCCCTGATTGATAGCATTATTTATCACTGTCGTCGCTGAGCCGGTATAATGTTCGACAAACTGGTAATTCTGATTATGAATTAACATCAGTTCCTTTACATATTTCATGACGAATTTCGGTGATATACCGGAAGAAGTAGTAGTATCGCCCACGAGTAAAGTACGTCTATACCAGTCCGTATTGCCCATGAAGGGTTCCCTTTCATAATTACGGATCTTATTCCAGATAGTCAGAAGATCGTTGCTGTTGGCTATAGGAAGTCTGCCGACAAAGGCATCCGGGATATCGTCATTCCCTTCCAGGAGACCGTAAGGATGGTCTCCCTGGGCACCGTGATTGGTGAATGTCGGGATAGTATGAGTTCCGGTGCCGCCACCGATTAAGACAATGTATTCCGGGGGATTCTCCCACATATTATAAGCTGTCTGAATGTAGTTTTTGATGGCAGTTGTTGTTGTCATCCCCTGAGTACTGGCAGCTGTTACTTCAAAGCCTTTATCACGTTTCCAACTGACAAACTGATTGACTATGGGGAGAAGGGTCATGCTGTCGTGATAGATAATCAGAATACTGCGGGCTTGATATTCCCAGGAAGAGTCTCTGATTTCATCGTAGTTAAGAAACATACCGCGATAGATGTTTTCGAAGCTGCGTGATATCTTTCGGTGGGGTCTGTCGATCTCATTCTCACCGGGAGTTGCCTGGTCAAATTCAACCCTCAGACGGATATGCCGGCTGACGGTCAGTTCCTCTTTGACCGGATTGAAGCTGAAAGGAGTTACGGCAATATTGATATATCTGAAATCCCTTATTATGGCGGGAGAGCTTATCCCGGTTGTAGTTGCAGGATAAGCAACATTCCGGGCATAGAAACCGGTATCTTTGAGAAAACCTCTCTCTTCTGAGATCACTATATCAGGTCCCTGGGAGGGGAAAACTCTGATACCGGAGAATTTCTCTTCATCCAACACCGTTACCTCTTGCAGGGATACAGACCCTCTGTCGGGGATAGCTATGGTGACCGAAAAGACCGGTAGCTCAGGCAGCCCTTCGTCCATGAGCAAACCTGCTTCCGGATGAAAAATACGATAGTATTCTTCTCCGTCTATATGATTAGTAATAAGTTCATAATCATCTAACTCGAATTCAATCTCAGTTGAAGTTGTTGAAGAACGGTTATGTTGAAAAAGAGTTTGAACAGGTGCAGAATAGATCAAACAAACATGGAAAACAAACACCAAACCGAAGAAGATGTGCCTTATTTTCATAAAATCTCCTGTACTATATGTATTTTAACATTAACATCATGAAAAGCTGAAGGTTTAAATCATAGGATAGAAACATAAGCGAGAAGCCAAGACTGCTATAAGATAAGCCTGTTTGATTGAAGAAAGAGAACTATATATAATAAAGCTCAAAAACTGCTGGAATTTTCTGACGAAACGAGATAACTGTCTGCACAGATTACCTTGTAAACATATACTTAATAATACTGTCAATTGTTTTGACAGATATAACAACTCATTATCTATCAGGTGATCAGGACACACTTTTGCTTACTTTTCTCAGATTTTTGGGCTAACGGTTTATGCTCAATTCGGTTATTCCCTGGTATCTGCCGGCAGCAAAAACCCTCTCACCTTGTATTCTGACAAGGAGTACATAATCAAGAACAGAGCTTGTGACTCGGTCTAACAGCTTAGGTTCGGCAGGATTCTCACCAATATCATATAGATATGCTCCACCACCTCCTGACCCGACAACGAGATAGTCCCCAGAAATATCAAGAGATTGAGCCCAGCCAACTGTTTCAAGAGAATTAACCCAAATGGGGTTTTCTTTGTCGGAGATATCTGCAACAAGCAGTCCCTCCTGTTTGGCAACAAGATAGGCATAGTTACCCTGTACTTTGACGTCTAAGGTTTCGCCGGTCATGTTCAGCTCCGATAAGAGAGTCGAGTTTTCCAGGTCAAGAATGTAGAGGCCTCTCTGAGCTGCGGCAAAGTAACCGAAATTATCTACTAAATGGAAGTTTCCAACAGCATTAGGAAACCCGGTGTAAAGCGATTCCGGAAGATTTGTTAACATATAGTCATCATTGTCATGCTCTACGATCCCGTAACGGAAAGTATGGTTCGAATATCTTACCCCAACTTCAGTTTTGCCCTCTTCAACACTTTTGATATGTAACTGCAAAATGTTGCCGGTATTTCCAATAATCCAGAAATCAAGAAGTTCCGGGTTTTCAATATCATTTACATCGGCTATGTAGATAGCAGCTCCCCCATATCTGTCATAGAAATAGAGATAACCGGGATAATCGGCATAACCGAGTTGCCGGATATTTTCGAAATCACCGAAAGTTGTAGAATGGCTGCTTCTTTGGGTCAGATTCCCTGTTGAGCGGTCAAAAACGGAGTAACCGGCTTGATCTTCAGCTAAAAAGATAGCAGAATCAGTTACTATCATATCCTGAGGAATACCCACGGTGGGATAGACATTTTCAACAATCAGAACACGGTTTTCTTTATCATCCGTAGCTAAAGGATCGGTAGGCTTGGCACAGCTTAAGAATAATAAAGCTGTAAACATCAAACAGAACGAGATATATTTCACAAGAGTTTCCTCCAACATTATTTTTCATTAGTTATAGAATAAAGCAAAATCTGTTCCTAAAGAGAAAAAACCGATGGAAGAAGCTGAATAAAATGGCAGTAATTTCGATATTGACAGAGATAACTCAGTAGTTCTTCAATTCTGAGAGACGGTCAGTCAAAAATTAAACCAGTCATCTCTTGTCTGGATCAATATTGAGTTATAGAATGTTTGATCGGATCTCAATCTTAGATAACTGCTAACTCTTTACCGATCTGCTTAAATTTTTCCAGTGCCTTTTCTAACTGCAGCTCGGTATGTGTTGCCATGAAACTACACCTGATAAGACAACTGTTTGGGGGAACTGCGGGGGGTACTATCGGATTTACGAATACCCCTTCTTCAGCGAGCCGCCGCCACATTTTGAAGGTAGTCATCATTTCTCCGGTATGCAGTGGAATAACAGGGGTGCAGGAGACCCCGGTATCAAAGCCCATTTCCCGGAATGATTTCATCATGAAATTTGTATTTTTCCAGAGTTGTTCGATTCTTTCCGGTTCCTCCTTCATGATCTGCAGTGCTGCCAATACGCTCGCTGCTGAGGCAGGAGGAAGAGAGGCACTGAAGATTAAGGGTCGGGAATGATGTTTAAGATAGTCGATAATTTTGGAATCGGCAGCAACAAAACCACCGACAGAGGCTAATGACTTACTGAAAGTACCCATTATCAAGGCAGTCTTATCGGTACAATCGAAGTATTTTGCTGCACCGGCACCTGTGGAGTGTAATACTCCGAGTGAATGTGCTTCATCAACCATTAAGCTGACATTATACTTATCACAGAGTTCAACGATATTGGGGATATCGGCAATATCACCCTCCATGCTGAATATTCCATCAACTACTATCAGGGCTTCGGCACCGTTCAATCTTTGTAAAACTCTTTCCAGACTGCTCATATCATTATGACTATAGCGGAGCATTTCTCCGTAAGAGAGTTTACAACCGTCAATGATTGAGGCATGATCATACTTATCGGTAACAATATAATCGTTCTTTCCTACCAAGGGGGCGATAGCTCCCAGATTTGCCTGATACCCAGTAGCATAAACAAGAGAAGCTTCTTTACCAACCAGTTCGGCTAATGCCTCTTCCAGTTTTATGTGAATATCAAGGGTACCGTTAAGGAATCTTGAGCCGGCACAACCGGTACCGTACTTTTTTATTGCTTCCAGAGCAGCTTCTTTAACCCGGGGATGGTTAGTAAGACCAAGATAACTGTTGGAACCCATCATCAGCATTTTCTTGCCGTTGACCAAAACTTCAGTGTCCTGTTCGGAGGAGATAATTCTAAAATAGGGATAATAACCCAAAGATCTGATAAAGTCAGCATCTTTGAAATTCATGCATTTGTCGAACAAACTCATTAAAAACTCCTTATCAATGAGTAAAAATGTTTTTCCTTAGATAATCTGCAATATTGCTGCTGTTCGATCACAATAAGAGAGCATTACGAGATATCTTCACTCTGCTTTAACTCGAGCTTCCTTTTCTTATTACTCATCATGTTCAATGCTTTTCTTAAAAAAAGAAGCAATAAAACCGTCAAGGCAATAATTGCTCCGAGCCATCCTAAAAGACTCAGGGTTGTTACCACGATACCGGCGATAACAACACCACAAAAGATGAAGAAGAGCGATTTCCAGAAATTCAGCCCGAAGAGATAGGCGGCTAAAGATCCTGTCCAGGCACCTGTTATTGGTAAAGGAATTGCCACGAAAGCGACTAATCCGAGTTCTTCATATTTTTCTACAGCTTTGCTTTTAGAGCGTGTTCGCTGAAAGATAAACTCCAGCAGGTTCCGCAGCAGAGGAATTTTATAAAATACCTTAGTGATACCGTCCAGAAAGAGGAGAATGAAGAATACAGGAACCATATTCCCCGTAATGCTGATCAGAAAGACAAGTAGCGGGTTAAGCCGGAAATGGTTTATTCCTACAGGAATAGCTCCCCGTAATTCGAAAATCGGCAGCATAGAGATGATAAATACTGATACTTCCGGAGAAAAGACTTTACTTACTCTTTCGATGATTTTTGTACGCAGTCCGTTTGTTTCTTCGGCGCTAATCTGTTGCTCTGCTCTGCTTTCTTGGTTTGCTGTTAGCAAAGGAGATTCTGCTGTTAAATCCTGGGCAAGTATTTGGACAGGAAAATTACTGCTATGAGCAGAAAGCATAGCCAAACTGCAGAAGATGAACAGAGAGAATAAACTTTTCTTAATCATCATCTTTCCAACCTTCTTCTCCGATCAGGGGAACAAAGGCACAGCCTCCGAAACTCTTTTCAATGAGCTTGTTCTCTCTCTTCTTGACAAGGATCAACTCCTGAAAGGAACGATTGCCGGCAGGTATTACCAATTTACCCTCGTCAGCTAATTGAGCCAACAGAGATTTTGGAATTGACGGTGCAGCGGCAGAGACAACTATTTTATCGAATTCTTTGCAGGGGGGAAAAGCTTTTTCCCATCCTTTGGTTCCATCTCCCAGATGGTAATGAATATTTGTATAGTTCAGTTCTTTGAGAACTGTTCTGGCTTTCATCAGCAGTTCCGGAATTCTTTCAATCGTAAAAACTTCAGCGACAATTTCCGCTAAGAGAGCTGTCTGATACCCAGAGCCGGTTCCAATGTCCAGAACCTTATCGTTTTTAGTTAAGGTCAATAAGTCTAAGCTTAAAGCTACAATATAGGGTTGCGATATTGTCTGTCCTTTGCCGATACCGAGCGGATGGTCTTTATAGGCAAAGGAGCGGTATTCTTCAGGTACAAAAAGATGCCTGGGGACTTTGCTAAATGCCTTCAGCAGCTCAGGGTCGGTGATGCCTCTCCCGGCAATCTGAGTATCTACCATATATTTTCTTTGGTCTTCAAACTTCATAATTCCTCTTCTTCCTGATAATTAATGCTGACTCCGGTGTTTGAGAGAACTGTTTCCATTTCCAGGATCAGGTTGTATGAAATTCTTTTAACCAGCGGTTTAATCTGTCAAAAGAGGATCTGTTAGTGAATTTTGGACGAATAGGAGTAATGGAAACATAGTTATTGGCAACTGCTGCGATATCGGTTTCTTCTTCCTCCTGCCATTCCGGTTTATCTCCACCTATCCAGTAAATATTTCTTCCTCTGGGGTCTTTTTGCTGATGGACGAATTCCCGGTATGTCCGGTGTCCGGTCTTGGTCAGTAAATATCCCTTTATCTCAGACAGAGGAACAGAGGGGATATTAATATTCAGGATCTCTTCCGCTTCAATGGTTTGCTGGATCTGATGATCCAACAAACGGCAGACACATTGGGCAGCAGAAGGGAAAAATTCACCTGATCTGGAATTGAGAGAGACGGCGATTGCCGGAAATCCGAAATACATTGCTTCGATAGCAGCTGCTACAGTTCCGGAATAAAGAAGATCCTCCCCGAGATTGGGTCCGCTGTTTATTCCTGAGACGACCAAATCACATCCATCCTTGAGAATGACTTCCAAAGCGAGAATTACGCAATCTGCCGGACTGCCGGTAACAGCATACATATTCTTTCCTTTTTCCAGTATCCTTAGGGGAGTGTGAAGTGTGATCGAATGTGACGAAGCGCTTCGTTCCATTTCAGGTGCTACAACTATCACTTCGTGACCGCTCTCTTCCAGGGCATGGGCTAATTCTATGATACCCGGTGCATGTATTCCGTCATCATTGGTAACTAATATCTTCATTACTACTCCAGTCTTAATTTTATCTATCAGCGGTAATTATTTTCAGTCTCTTCATTAGGCAAGGAAAATCAAAGGGGGTTAAGGTAAAAGCCAGCTAAAAAGGTGAAAAAATAGTCTTCGCAATAGAAACAGAATAATTATCACTACCATAATCAGGTAGAAATCGGTTCTCTTTCTCCTTTGTTTTCTTTCATTCATGTTTCAGTTTCCTTTTGTCGGATATCACAGTCCTTACTTGTGTCTCAGTTATGAAGGACACAATTATTATCAACACCATTTTTATCGACATTTCAATCGAGTCAAACATTATCAGCAGACATAAGAGGTTTTGGGAAATCGGTGATCGGGTAACTCTGATGGAAATAGTTGTTTCTCTTGATGATACCTGAGTTCATTGGAACGAAGACTTAAGAAAGGGTTATATTGATTGACACAGGGGACTATGAATAAAAAACTGGCACAAATAACAAATGGAGGAGTTTATGAGCAGAGATTTGGTCTACGGAAAGATCAGTAGTCAGGAATCGATGGAACTGGAAGAGCGCTATGGAGCCCATAATTATCACCCATTACCAGTAGTCATTGCCAAAGGCGAAGGAGCCTTTGTTTGGGACCCTGAAGGGAATAAGTATTTCGATTTTCTTTCGGCGTATTCGGCAGTTAATCAGGGTCATTGTCATCCCAAGATTGTTAATGCCTTGATTGAACAGGCGAAGGAGTTAACACTCACCTCAAGGGCTTTTTTCAACAACAAACTGGGTGAATTCGAGAAATTCATTACTGAATTTTTCGGCTTTGAAATGGTCCTGCCCATGAATACCGGTGCTGAAGGTGTGGAAACAGCAATGAAATTGAGCAGAAAATGGGGTTATGAGAAAAAGGGTATTCCTTCAGGAAAAGCCAAGATCGTTTTTTGTGAGAATAATTTCCACGGAAGAACGATCTCTATTGTCTCTGCCTCTACGGATATGGAGTGCCGGGAAAACTTTGGTCCTTTTCTTCCGGGTATTGAAGTAGTTCCCTACAATAATTCTTCTGCTCTGGCCAACCTGTTCGAAGATCAGGGAGAGGAGATCTGTGCTTTCTTTGTTGAGCCTATTCAGGGTGAAGCAGGAGTATTTGTTCCGGATGATGGTTATCTAAAAGCCTGTTATGATCTCTGCAAGAAACACAATGTTCTTTTTGTTGCCGATGAAATCCAGACAGGTATTGCCCGTACAGGAAGGCTTTCAGCCTGTGATTATGAAGATGTTAAGCCCGATATAATGATTCTGGGAAAAGCTTTATCAGGTGGAGTTATGCCTGTTTCAGCCATCCTTTCCAGCCGGGAGATCATGCTTGTTATCAGACCTGGTCAACATGGTTCAACTTACGGTGGTTTCCCTCTTGCCTGTTCAGTTGCCAAGGCTGCCTTAGAAGTTGTTAAAGAAGAGAATCTGGTAGAGAAATCCGAGTATTTAGGGAAGATCGTCAGAGAAGAACTGGGTAAGATTCAATCCGACCGTATTGTTCAAGTGAGGGGTAAAGGTCTGCTGAATGCCATAGTAACAGAACCCCGTGAGGGAATTGAAGCCTGGGATATCTGTGTAAAACTCAAAGAGCGTGGAGTTCTCTGTAAACCTACTCACAAACATATCATCCGCCTTGCTCCCCCTTTGGTGATTTCGGAAGAGGAGTTGAGAAAAGCTCTGACTATAATCAGAGAAGTAATTGAAGCATTAGATAAGTAGTAGAAAAGTTTACTGCAGTGAAGATCTAGGCTTAAATAGATAATTGAGCCACCCTGACTGTATAGTTGAGGTGGCTCTTTTTTTTTATTGATAAATGGGGGTTTTATGAGAATCTTGAGAAGCGCGGTTTTCTTGCTGTTTGTTATCGTTTTACTGAATGGTTGTTCCTCACGGAAGAAACTGCTTCACCTGGGATTGATCTCTCCTTCTACAAACCATCTGCCGGTACTGGTTGCCTTGGAGGAAGGACTCCTGACTGAAGAAAACATGAAGATCCATTGGTTTACTTCGGGGTGGGAGGTCAACGAAGCGCTGGTCAGCGGCAGGATCGATCTGGCAATAATGCCCTTCACCTATGCCTGGCAGGGAGTGGCGGAAAACAAAAGAGTCCGGATCATCTCCTTTTTAGAGAGGGAGAGTGATGGGATAATAGCCCGTAAGGAGATCAGCACGATTGAAGAATTAGAGGGATTAAAGATAGGTGTTTTGAGAGCTTCTACTCTCGATATTTTTCTGCATCTGGCTATAGATATTTACGGTTTTTCTCCAGAGATCGTCTATTTCCGTACTCCGACAGAAATGGCAGTAGCTTTAAACAGTGGGTTTGTTGATGCCTTGAGTTTTTATGTACCGGCAATTTTTCAGTTTGATGAGCGTTTTCATCCCATTTTCTGGTACAGTGATATCTTTCCGGAACATCCCTGTTGTGACCTGATAGCCTTGGAAGAGAGTCTGATCGGTAAGAAAGAAGCGGTACAATCATTCCTCGCTGCAATGCAGGAAAGTTGCCAGATCCTCGCTACCGACAGGGAAAAGGGTATTTCTCTGATTGTGACTCACTTTGGTTACGACAGAGATATTGCCCGGAAGACTCTCAGGCAGCAAAAGTTTATCACCGGCAAAGAGGAGGAAGGAAAGAGGTTTCAGGAGCTGACTATCAGAAAGATGCAGGAACTGGGTTATATTCGGAAAGCACCGCTTTCCAGTGAGGTTTATCATGACATCCCTGAATAGGGTCAGGAAGGAAAGCTCTTTTTTATCAAGGAGAGTGTTACAGCAAAATATCCGGAGAAAAATACTGCTGAATGTAACGGCTTATGGTTTTATTGGGATGATCATTATTCTGCTGGTTATCTCTCTTGGGCTTCGGATGACTTCTTTCAACAGTCTGCGGATCACTCTGAAAACAACAGGTTTAGATTTGCTTTACACCTTAGTGAGAGTAACGGCTTTAGCTCTTTTAGCCTGGTCATCGGCTGTCATTGGCGGGTGGCTTATGGCTAAGGGAAAGCTCATTCGTGAACTTACCCTGCCGGCAGTAAATTTCATAAGACACATTTCTCCTTTTGCCTGGTTTCCCTTCGCTGTTATTTGGTTTGGATTGGGAGAATTTCCGGTAGCATTTATCCTGTTTGTTACTCTTTTTTTCCCCGCACTGATAGCTGTGAGAGAAATATTTGCCGATATCAGGCAAGAGTATGAGGATGAAGCTCAAGTCTGCGGAGCGGATATTTTCCAGCTCTTCTTCTATATTGAACTCCCTCTCATTCTGGTTTCACTGCTCAATCTTTTACGGATTCTCTGGGGGTTAGGATGGACAGTGATCATTGCGGCAGAAATGCTGGGAACTGCAACTGGTTTGGGGTACCGTTTACTCGATTTTCGTTATCTACTTTTCTATGAGGAGATGATTGTCTATCTTATCTTAATGGGAATTGTGGGAGTATTGGTAGATCATCTGTTAAGAAAACTTACCGAAAGATGCCGGGAAACAATATCGGCATGAAAAAAGGGGACATTTTCCAATGTCCCCCTCAAAAAAATCTTTGTCTCTCTCGACAGTTCCTATTTCAGGCTAACGTTAAGGATAACAGCCTGATTCTCTTCTAAAGGATTATCTCTGTTATCTCGCGGTAAATTCTCGATCGTATGGACTACATCCATTCCTTCTACTACTTTGCCGATAACAGTATGTTTACCGTCAAGCCAGGGAGCTCCCTCTCTGGCAGTAATCAGAAAGAATTGACTTCCATTCGTGTTAGGTCCGGCATTGGCCATTGAGATATAGGTGTACTCATTCGGTAAGGAGGGGAGTTCATCATTGAAGCTATAACCCTGATTTTCCAGCAGTTCTTTCATGGAATTATTACGCATCGGGTCATTTGGTCGCATTCTGCCGGCCATATAAGAATCTTTGACCAGTAACTCATCAAGACCCAATGCCCGGGCACTGATCTCATCATTGATCCTGTATCCGGGACCTCCCTGTCCATCATTAGCACGGTTATCGTCTTTGGTATTCGGGCAGCCGCCCTGAATCATAAAATTGGGTATCACCCGGTGAAAATAAGTTCCCGTATAAAATCCTTCTTCACTCAATTTGAGGAAGTTTTCCACTAAGCGGGGAGCTACTTCCGGGTAGAGCTCCAATTCGATATTACCATAAGTAGTCTCAAAAACTACTAATCTACTGGCTTTCCCGGTATCTGAATAGCATAACATCGCTAACATTGCAATTACTATTATAAGCATAAGCTTGATCATATTACCTCCATCTTTCCTTTTCTTTAGATCATGAACGAAACAATAATGAGCTGTTACGGATTATGTCAACTCTTTTGAATTTTTAATGGCGTCCACCCGTTTTCCAGAAGCCTGATTACAACACCCTCTCTGTCTGGCATTTGAGTTATTAAGCCGACAAGATTCTATCTATCTTTTGTTGAGTGGTGAAAGACTGTAATATGAGCAGTTCTTTTCCAAACGTATCAGGGCATTACTCTATCATTAGGGTATCCTTAGGATGGGTAGTAGTCGGCTCTATTCGACTACTACCCACCCTAAGGGTACAATAGTGGCAGGAGAAGAGAAGAGACCGGTTTAAACAGTAGGTGTTCCGGTTTTTAAGTCTGGAAATATTGCTGCTTCTGCCGGATCCGGCAGAGTTTTTTTTCTTAGAGGAAGTTTTTATCCTGTCTATCTGACTCGAAAAGTTATCTCTTATGCCTCAATTTAACAGGCTAATGATAGAGGAAACGGTTTCAGAACTTTATGATCAAGGAGACTGTTCAGGCCTAAATCAAGCTATAACTAATTTTTGTGACAGTGCCTGGCTAAAAAGTGGGCCGAATGATCATAAAATATCATTTTTCACGAGTTGACATACCCTTAAAAGAAGATTGGTAACAGTTCAATTCATTGACAACCGAGTTACGGGGTGGCGACCGGGGAGAGCTTCAATGTGTTGTTTTTGCTTTTTGACATAGCAGCTTCATGGTTATTCAAACAAGATTCGATTTTCTTGGGGTGGCAAGCTGGAGGTTGGCTTCGCCGAGCTCGGAAGCAGCCACGAAGAAGTTGTTTCCTCGGTTGCCAGACCGGAAAACAGTAAGGCGGGTGGGTCGTTATAAACACAAGGAAAGGGTGATTAGCTTGATTTGAACCACTTATTCAGTGAATCTACTGATAAGCCAGCGTAATCATGAGTGCAAAATCTGAACAGTCTCTGATCAAGGGCAGGAAGAGGAAGAAAACTAATCATTGACAAATTGCAGGGTAATGATTAAAAAAGCATAAACAATTGTTTGGAGGTCATCATCAAAAAGCTTCATATGTCTGTAAATGATAAAATGATTGCCGGTGTTTGCGGGGGCTTGGCAGAAACTTTCGGGATTGACGCCTTACTCTTGAGGGTCGCTTTCATTATTCTGATCTTTTTCAACGGAATAGGTCTAATTGCTTATTTAATATTGATGTTAGTGTTACCAAAGGGTGAACCGGAAAGACCAGTCGAGATTGACATAACACCTGAAAAAGAATCTGACAAAAAACTGCACCGGTTGAATAAGAATAAAATGATTGCCGGTATCTGCAGTGGTATGGAGAAGTACTTCGGGGTCGATGTCAGTATAATTCGAATCCTGTTTGTCGTAGTTACTCTGTTGACCGGTGGCTTAGGAATTGTCTTGTATATCATGTTTTGGGTGATTCTCCCGCTGGAGTATTGAAGATCAAAAAAAGGAGGTTTTTCAGGGCTTGATATCCCCTTCTGATATATATGAAATTAGCAACACTATGTTATCTGCGTGATTCCGGTAAGACCCTGATGCTTTTACGTAACAAGAAAGTGAATGATATTCATGATGGTAAATGGAACGGTTTGGGGGGGAAATTCAATCCGGGTGAAACTCCGGAGGAATGTGCCCGGAGAGAAGTCGAAGAAGAATCCGGATATCAGTTAAGAGAGATACGACTTAAGGGTTTTATCGTCTTTCCGGCTTTTGACGGAATTGAAGACTGGTATGTCTTTGTTTTTACCTCAGATGATTTTTCCGGCGACTTAAGAGATTCGACTGAGGGGAGCTTAGCCTGGATCGATAATTCCGAATTACTTAACCTGCACCTCTGGGAGGGAGATCATATTTTTATGCCGTGGCTGGACCAGCCGCAGCTGTTCTCTGCCAGGTTCAACTATCAAAATAAGAAATTAGTAGATTATCAGGTTTCCTTCTATGAATGAAATCTTACCGGTTTTCTCCTGTCTTGTCCCGAAGGCATCAGGCGAAGTGAAGGGCTGACTTCCTTACCGGTGTTTTCTTCGTAAAAAAGGGGAGATTTCGAGATCAACAGAAGCTTCGAGAATGTTTAACTGCAATAATAATTCCCCCAAAAGCGAGATGTTCCGAATCATTAATTCTCTGATAAATAGTTAGCAGGCAGAAATTGAGTAGAAGTGATGAAAGATTAGCCTTAGTTGCTCAGAACTCCGGGTATTCTATTGGTGTTTTGCTCTCAGCAGGTCTTATTGCTGCAGCAAAAGATGTAACCTGTGAAATGTTTAGTTGTTCTACTGGTTCTATCTTCGGGTAATAGTTCAGTGATAAGTAGTATAGTGAACAGGTCTAAACGGCCAAAGCGATTCTCAGGGATGCTTTTTCTGAGCAGATTAACTCTTCTGCTCTCTCTCCTTTTTCTTCTTACCTTTCTTGTTGCCTTAGATGAGGAGATAGGGGAGGGTAGAGAGATAACGAGATACTTTTCGCCTATTCTGAGAACCGAGTTGCTGGAATTTCAGGATAATCAGCTTACTTTTCGTCTGAGCTATGCCGGTATTCTCAGAAATTCGGAGAAAGTTTATAAAAAGGAACTGGTTTTTGAGAGAGATACTGACTATCTGATAGACTATGAAGCTGGATTGATAATTTTTCAGGAACACCTGTTAACTGAAGACTGGGTAGAGATCGAGTATTCCATCATCCCTCCTGAGATTGCCAAACGATTTTTTTACTTCACCAGCAGCGAACAGAGCGATTCCCTGAAAGTCAAAACCCCAGTCCGGGATCCCTTGCGCTTAGGTTTTTCAGATACCAATCTAAACATATCGGGAAGCAAGACCTTCTCTGTTTCCGTTGCCAGTGATGAGGATTTCAGTATTCATCAATCCCTCTTTCTTCGACTCGACGGTGAACTCAGAAAGAATTTGAGGATTCAGGCTCAGCTTTCCGACAGCCAGTCTCCCTTAACCCCTGAAGGAGATACGCGGGAGCTGAGCAGTCTTGACCAGATATATATCAAGCTCTACGGAAACGAATATGAAGTGGCTTTTGGCGACCTTGACATCTCCTTTGAAGATACGAAATTCATCAATTATTCCGGCAGATTTGAAGGTTTGAAGGGAGAGTGGTACGGAAGGAACAGATTTCAGGGGGCACTTGCCATTTCCAAAGGTAAACAGACAAGCAATGAATTTCGGGGAAAGGACGGGAAACAGGGTCCTTACTTTCTCACAGTAACCGATATTGGGACAACCGTGCAGATAATTCCGGGATCCGAAGCTGTTTATTTGAACGGTTCAATACTGAACAGAGGAACAGATTATACGATCGACTATGCTGTCGGGAGTATATCATTCACTTCTGTTCATTTTATCGATAGTAACTCACTGATCTATATCAGATTTCAATATAGTGATCAGGATTACCGTCAGAACATGTATTTTACCGGCTCGGAAATTATTCTGCTGGAAAACCTCTCTTTGAGTCATCATATCATTATTCAGCATGATGATAAGAACAATCCTTTGCAGGAGCTATTCACCGCTGAAGATAAGCAGATATTAAAAGAAGCAGGTGACAGTCCTGCCTGGGTGGATGGCGTTATCGAAGTGGAGGAAGGTGAAGGTCTCTACGAAAAAGTCGTCGAGGGAGAGGTTGCCTATTATCGTTTTGTTGATTCAGAGGGCGGCGGCAACTACATAATTCACTTTTCTTATGTCGGAGAAGGGGAGGGAGATTACCGGCAGTTAACACCGAACAGTTTCGAGTATGCCGGAATAAATAACGGAAGCTGGTTACCGGTCCGTTTCCTCCCGGCACCGGAAGCGAAAGCAAATTACGATCTTGGTCTCAAATGGGAAGGAGAGTTCTATGAAGTAAGAGGTGAAGGAATCTACACCAATTACGATCGTAATACTTTTTCCCCCCTGGATAGTTCTGATAATGAAGGTTACGGTATGCACTGGCAGATACGTCTCTATCCCGACTTTACCAGAATCGAACCGAACTGGCTGCTCTATTACCGTCACTTATCCCGGTATCTGGAGACCTTTGCCGATATCAGAGAACCGGAGTTAGGGTATGATCATTATGAGATCAGCGAAGTCGATTCCTTAGCCAGCAGGGAAATCGGTTCGGATATTTCCTTCAATATTGAGGATGTCTTCAGGCCGAATCTCCGTCTCACCCGCAAAACGGCAGAGGATAAATATACGATGGATAATCTGGTATTCAACTCAGCTTTAAGTCAGAAACTGATCTTTCCAGCCCTTAATTACCGCTACAGCTATACGAATCAAGCTTTTGAGGGAGCACAGGAAGATAGAGAGCTCAAGGTGAAGAATAACCGGTTCAGTAGCAGCTATACCCTGAGAAATGTTGTACTGACCGGGATCTATCGTTACCGGACTTTCCGGGATACTTATTATACTGAGGAAGACCTGTTCAGTGAAAACGGTACCAGATACCGGCAGCAAGAGGTTTCAGTGGGGACATACCAAACAGAGAGAGCCGCAGGGACACTCTATATCAGGCAGGAATTAAATGATATACTGGACAGTGGCTGGCAGGCTTTCCGGAAGGCTGTCACAATTGGCGGAGAAACCTATATCGATATTGCCGGACAAAGGGTGAGGGGAAGTTATTCGCAGCGGGAAGTGATCTATCAACCTGAGGGTAATAGAGAGAAGTACGATATGGCAGAACTAAATCTCAATAACTCACTTCTTAACAGAGGGATAAATCTCTATTCCAACTACTCACTCAAGAATCTGGAGTTCTATCCTTATGTCCGGGAATTGATCTTCGTCGGGGCAAACGCCGGAGTCTATGACAGCACCGGAGTTGTGAGTGAAGATGGTGAGTATGATTATATCTCGGTGCAGGTCGGTGATCCTGAAATGTCTATCGAGATAACTGCCGACATGATGTTTAACCTCACCCCAAGACTGTTTATTAAAAGTGATGACAATAATCATTCAGATGATTTATTCTCTCTGACAAAGAGATGGTTAAGCAGGATCCAGAGTGAAACATATATGCAAGTCATGGAGAACTCCCGCTCCGGGAAAAAATGGGATGTCTATCTTCTGAAATCTTCTCAGCTTATGAATGATGAAACTACGATCTATGGCCGGAATATTTTTCGGCAGACCGCCTGGTTTGATCTGGTCAGAGGAAGAATACTCTCTAAGATTTCTTACCAGAAGGATAAAGTTCTTGATAACCGTTTTCAGGATAGTAATAAAACAGATATTGCCGTACGGGAGTTAATGCTCCGGTTCAGCCGCTTCTGGGCAACAGATTTTGAGCTTATTTATGAAAACAGATCAGAACAGGAATCAAGGTATGATTCTCATATAGAAAGTAATAGTTATTCGCTCGAGATGAGAAACCGTTACGGAAACAATCTTCAGATAGGTTCTCTCTTGCGGTATAGCAAGGAGACCGGAGACAGAAGTGTCGGAGGAGTGTCGTATGAATTGAAGAGTGTTGGGATAACGGAAACGGTCAGTTATTTCTTTCAAAGACGCTACAGATTGTTCAGCAGATTCGAGTACCGCCGAAACAGAAGAAAAGGTTCCGGCTTTTTAGCTTTTCTCCCCGATAAAAGAGAGGGGAATATCTTTCGCTGGAGTACCAGACTGAATTACCAGATCAATCCCTTCACCTCCGGAGGACTCGAATACAGCGGGAATAAATATCCTTTACAAGATACCGTTCATCAAATGAAGTTGGAAGTAAGAGCAGAATTTTGATCATTCCGGTGAATGGAGTGAATCAGAGATGACTGATAGATAGAGAATATAACAAAAGAGGAAAATTATGCAGGAACAGATAAAAAAAGCATTGGCAGATGCTTCCCAGCTATTAGCGGTTTTTGATAATGAAGAGAATCTGAGAGAAATTGAGAAAATAGCCCAAGTATTAGCCGGCTGCTTCGGGAGAGAGAATAAAGTTCTAATCTGCGGTAATGGCGGCAGTAATTGTGATGCCCTCCACTTTGCTGAAGAATTTACCGGCAGATTCAGAAAAGAGAGAAAACCCCTTCCGGTTATCTCCCTTTCCGATTCCAGTCATATCACCTGTGTAGCCAATGATTTCGGATTCGACGAGATATTCTCCCGCGGCGTTGCCGCTTTCGGGAAAAAGGGGGATATCCTTATCGCTATCTCAACAAGTGGTAATTCCGAAAATGTGATAAGAGCAGTTAAAAAAGGAAAAAAAATCGGGATGAAAACGATCGCCTTATTGGGAAAAAGCGGCGGAAGTCTGAGAGATACTTGTGATTACCAGCTCCTGGTGGAGGGAAAAACTACCGACCGGATTCAGGAGATCCACATGCTCGCTCTCCATATTATCATAGAAATGACCGAAAGAATACTCTTCCCGGAGAATTATGAAGAAGTTTGAAACCCTGTTTGAGAAATTGTTTTTTTAAACTGACCGGATCAAATCTTCAGCTGTTACAAAGAATAATTGTTCGAAACAAAATTTGCTGAAAAAATAGTGAATAAGATACTGACCGATCTCTTTAATCAACTGTTTAACCATTACGGTAAGCAGCATTGGTGGCCTGCCGAGACAAGGGAAGAGGTCATTATCGGTGCGGTTTTGACCCAAAATACAAACTGGACAAATGTAACCAGAGCAATTACTAATCTGAAAAACCATAATCTCTGCTCATTAGAGAAGCTGACAGATGCAGATGTTTCTGTTATTGCCGGATTGATCAAGCCAAGTGGATATTATAATCTTAAAGCCGAAAGGCTGAAAACCACAGCTAAGGCACTGAAAGCCTGGAAACCGGATGACCTGCCTCTATCTTCAGCAAGAGAGTATCTGCTTGCAATCAAAGGTATAGGAGAGGAAACTGCTGATTCGATATTACTCTATGCCTATGGTCTTCCGGTTTTTGTCATCGATTCCTACACAATCCGACTTCTCGGTAGGTTAGGACTCTCGGTTTGCAAAAAAGACTATCCTGCTGCTCAACGCCTCTTTATGGATAACCTCCCTGCGGATACAGAGCTGTTTAACGAGTACCATGCCCTGATCGTCAGGCATTGTAAAGCAGTCTGCAGAAAGAAGCCCCTCTGTGGTTGTTGTTCTTTGAATCAGATCTGCCGGTTCGAGATTGCTGATGGCTCTCCTTAGCCAGCCAAATGTATTATTTATGCTCATAGCGAAAAACAGCCAGAGATGATTACTTTGTATCAGTTGAAACTGCTCTTCCGAGAAAAAAAATGATTGATTCGGCGGTTAAGTCTTTATGCAAATAGTGAAGATCTTCAGCTCTGATTAGGTTGGTTCCTCATTATAGACAATCATTCCACCATTTAGATCGACAGATATCCAGCGGACATTTCCAGACGGCGGATCAACGGGGAAGCTCTTGGAAATTCCCTTTATGATTATCCGGGTTGAACTCTCTGAAACTACGGAATAAACTCCGTTTTCATTATCTTTCAACTTCTCAGGCAGAAGTGAAAAATATTGTTCAAAGCCGGAAAAAGCTGTTCCCCCGGAACCTTGCATGGAAGATGGTCTGATCATGTATTGATAGGCTAAACCGCCCAAATTGTTGAGATCATTTATTATTGCTTCGAGGTTGCTCTGCTTTGCCTGCACTAAGGTCATCCTAACACCTGTAGCAATGGCAATACCAACGAGGATTATACATAGTACTAATACAATGAACTGTTGTTGTCCCATCAAAACCCCCTTTTTCGAATTCAAAATTTTAATACTTTGCAAAAGCCATGCCAGACAAAGAAAAAACCGGAAATTTACCGGTCTGATCAACAGGGAATGACTTCTGTATAAACACCTTGTTTATGCAGTATGAATGAATTTGATGTCTCTTGAAAAATGCTGAACATTTATGGAAGACCGTAATGCTCAAATTTCCATTGTCATAAAGATAATAATTTAGTTCCTTGAAATGTCATTAATTAATGACAAGAAGAAATATTTACTACTGCTCTGCTATCCTAAGCGAGTTTAAAGACATATAAGCCAAGTGATGGCCTAAGAGAGCATCTACTCAGTTAGATCAGATTGTTTCTTGATGAGTCTCATAGAAAAATATGCCGTATTAGGAGCATTTTTCCTCAGTTAAAAAATATATCTGAAACCTTAACAGCTAAGCGATCTATCAGTCAATATGCAGGAGGTAATAGGTTTCCGGAAGATTGGTTTCAAATGCTTTACTATCACTTTGATATATTAAGGGTTGAGAGAAGTTTCGTTAACAATAGGAAAACAAAGATAGATGATTTATGAGGTGAGTATCTATCGGTTAATGATACAAAAAGAGACAGTCTGGTGGCAGACTGTCTCAGTATATGGTACCAGAGGCCGGACTCGAACCGGCACGGGCAGTTAGCCCGAGGGATTTTAAGTCCCTTGTGTCTACCAATTCCACCACTCCGGCAAACAAACATTGGAGGCGACACCCGGATTCGAACCGGGGATGAGGATTTTGCAGACCCTTGCCTTACCGCTTGGCGATGTCGCCAAAAAAAATGGAGCGGGAAACGGGGGTCGAACCCGCGACATCTACCTTGGCAAGGTAGCGCTCTACCACTGAGCTATTCCCGCACCTTCATACCTGACGGTCAATATTTTCGAGACTATAGTAATGTCAATAAAAATCGGCTATTCTTCGGAAAAAATATCTGCAGAAAAGCGGTAGAGTTGATTGCGGGGATCGAGGTAACAGTCTGAAGCTAAGCCTGCTTTACGGCAGGTTTCTCTCAGAAAGGTATCTCTGTCCCAGCGGAGTTCGGCAGCGACCTGGGGGAGAAGCAGCCCCGACCCGAATATTCCTTCGATGTAAAGACCATCATTACCGATAATTATTTCTTCCAGGTTTTTTTTATTCAGGGGTATCAGTTCTGAGAGAATGGAGATTTCGATGATCAGATCATCCATTTCAGAGAGTTTGACCTGCGGGAAGCGGGGGTCGTTAAAAGCAGCAGCCCGTGCCATTTCATTGATAGTATCAAAGATTGATTTATAGGGTTTTACATAGCCTATACATCCTCTGAGTTTGTTATAGAGGTGCAGGGTAACAAAGGCACCTCTCTTTTCCGAAAAGATTTTATCATCAGGCATTTCAAGGGTTAGCTTTCTTTTCTCGAGTTGAGTAAGGATTGATTCCCGGGCGAGTTTTAGCAGGAATTCTTTCTGTTCTTTTGTTAACATAGTTTTCTCCTAAGGTTGACCGGTTCATAGTGTTACCGGATTGGATCTAATTTAAACATTCACTTTTTTTTCATTGTATGATCCGGCTGTTATCTTGGCAGCGGGGATCAATTACGGTAAAACAGAGAAGAGAGGTACCCTACTACCTGGCTGTTATCTCCGCTTGTCTTTCCCGAATGCGTATATTTCAAGGTTTTAACTTCCGGATAATCGAGGACCTTGGCCAGGTTCATGATCGTCAAAATACCTCCAAAACCACAGGCTTCACTCTTTCTCTCTTTGATCAACAGCTCAACTTTTTCTACGGCGAGTTCTTCAATCGCAGCGGAGAGTTCCCTATCCATCGTTTCTGCTGCTGACCGGTTATGATAGTGAGAAAGATCACTGCTGATGATAAAGACAGTTTTATCCATTCTGTCTCTGAACAATTCAGCCAGCTTTCCGCTCAGATATCTGCTGCTTTGCTCGTATTGATAGCCTATCAGAAGGGGGAGGATCCTGGCTTCCGGTTTGATTATCTGCAGAAAGGGAATCTGCACTTCCAGAGAATGCTCCCGTTCATGGGCATAGGGGTAGAAAACGAATTTGGAATCGTTAAGCAGTTTTTGGGTCAACTTCCGGTCAACTTCGATCTCACCTAAGGGTGTGGCAAAGGCATCATAATCACCCACTGAATAATAGAAATCTCCGTATTGGTGTGATGGAGCAATAATGACAGCGAGATCAAAGTCTTTTTCTGAGAGGGCTTTAAACGAGTAAGCAGCACACTTTCCCGAGTAAAGATATCCGGCGTGTGGAACAACTGCGCCTAAAATATCCTTTGGTTTAGGAAGCAGGAGTTCAATGTCGGACAAATAACCGGATATTTCCCGGCTCAGGGTAGCGGGATCAGCCGGGTAGAAAGAACCGGCAACAACAGGTTGACAAACTGTTCTCATAAGTAACCTCCTTAGGGTAGATGTAGGTATTATCTGCTTAACTCAGAACGTAAAGTCTTATGTTTGATGATATTAACCTTAAGGCGAGCCTGAAGGTGTTGTATTTCGGATCCCGTGTTTAATGAGTCTGCTGATATCTCTGAAAGCGGGATTATTGGTGTCTTCCAGAATTTCAAAGAGGAGCATTTGGGTTGAGACGATTTCTCCTCCTGACTGCCTGATACGGTTAAGGGCGGTCATTTTATCCGCAGCAGAGATCGAAGATACGGCATCTTCCACGATAACAGGCTTATACCCTTTTTCTCTGGCTTCAAGGAATGACTGCAGAACACAGATATGAGCTTCAATGCCGTAAAGAACTAAAGTGGACTTCTTGGTGGATTCGATAATGTTTTCGATATCAGGTTCGAAGATACTGAATCTCGCTTTGACCATTTTATCACTTTTCTTGGGAAGATAGATGTCTTCAATGGTTTTACCCAAACCCACGGGATTCTGTTCCGTTACCAGAAGGGGTATAGACAAAAGCTCAGCTGCCCGGTTCAGGATCGACGAGTTCTTGATAATAGCATCAATGTCAGCAATATGAGGCAGGAATTTACTTTGGATATCGATCATGATAAAGAGTAGATCTGCCGAATCAAGACGCATGAAACCTCCTAAAACAGTTGACTAATTTAACTCATTCGAATATATTACTATCAAAGGAGGGTAGAATTGTCAACAAGATAATTCTTCAGGAGAGTTTGAAATTAAGGGAAGGAGAATTTATGCAGCAGTTGTCGAATGAAAGAATAAAGGAACTGAGCAAGCTCCGGTTGAAGAAGTACCGGGAAGAGAGTGGACTTGTTTTAGTTGAAGGTCAGAGAACGATCAGGCAGCTTCTTATCTCTGAGATTAGAATCAAAGAACTCTATCTTACCGGAGAAGCCCTGGAGCAATATGAAGATATTCCCCAAAGAGCTGTGGGAAGCAGATTATTCCTGGTCGATGAAAAGCAGATATCCCGAATCTCTGCGGCCAAATCTCCCCAGAAGATAATTGGTTTAGTCGAACAAAAAAGACCCTCTTTCAGGCGAAAAGAGCGACTGCTCTATCTGGACAGGGTTTCGGAACCGGGTAATCTGGGAGCAATTTTCCGGACAGCTCAGGCGAGCGGAATGGATGGAATAGTACTCTCTCCAGCCTGCTGCGAGATATACAATCCCAAAACGGTACGTGCTTCTGTCGGTACGGTTTTCACTCTCCCGAGTATGACTGCTGATTATGATTTCTTAGCCCGGAGCAGTAACGAGATAATCGTTACTGATGCCCAGGAAGGGGTTTCCCTTTTTTCAGAGAAACTAAAGAGAAGATCATATATTCTGGTAATCGGTTCCGAGGCTTCCGGAATTGCTAAAGAATTGCTCAAAGTGGAGCATTTTAAGCTTAAGATCCCGATGCTGAGAGATCTGGAGTCTCTTAATGCAGCTGTAGCTGCCGGTCTCTGTATGTATAGCTTGAATCAGGATATCATAGAAGAATTTCCGGGTGTTGGATAAGTTCTCTTTTCAGTGTGAGTTGTTACCGATGACAATCATATCCCGTTTAACAGAGAAAAAGGTATGGCTGGCACCCATGGCAGGTTTTTCTGACAAACCCTTCCGGAAGATATGCAAGAAACAGGGAGTTGATGTTCTGGTGAGTGAGATGGTCAGTTCCGACGGGTTGATATTCGATTTTGAGAGAAGTGTTCGTTTTGCTCATTTTGAGGAGCAGGAGAGACCACTCGGTATTCAGTTGTTCGGTTCCAGACCGGAGATTATGTCCCGGGCTTGTGAGCTATTACTTCCGCTGAAACCAGATTTTATCGATATCAATATGGGTTGTCCGGTTAAAAAAGTGGTTAACCGTGGAGCGGGGTCAGCCCTGATGAGGGATCCTGTTTTAGCAGGGAATATAGTCCGGAAAATGAATGAAGTCCTGAAAGATACCGGAATACCCTTATCAGCGAAAATCCGGGCTGGCTGGGATAAGGAGAGTATTAATGCGGTGGAATATGCCCAGACTCTTGAGGAAGCCGGAATAAATCTGATAGTAGTACATCCCCGAACCAGAAGCCAGTTTTACAGCGGCAAGGCAGACTGGACAATAATCTCGGCAGTAAAAGAAGCTGTAAGTGTTCCGGTCATCGGTAACGGGGATATAACTTCTGCTGATGATGTTTTGGCAATGCTGCAGGAAACAGGCTGTGATGGGATAATGGTCGGCAGAGGGATCTTAGGTCAGCCCTGGTTGTTCAGGGAGATAAAGACTTATTTGTTGACAGGTGAAAGAAACGAATTAACTTATAAAGAGAAATATAAAATAATCCGAGAACATACGGAATCCGTTCTTGAAGAAAAAGATGGTAATAAAGCCATTATTGAAATGAGGGCACATTTCTGTCACTATACTAAGGGCTTTAGAGGGGGCAATAGGGTTCGTGAGCAAATAAACCATTGTACAGATGCTAAAAAGATCATCCAATTGATCGGAGTTCTATATGAAGAGGGAGATTGAAGCAATAATCTGGCAGGCAAAACTGGAAGCAGATTCCAACTGGCTGAAAGCAACCCAGACATTGAAAGATGCCATCAGGAGATACCCGGATGTGCAGAAGCTCTATGATGAGTTAGGTAATCTCTATTTTCATAAAGGGCTCTATGATGAAGCTGCCGGATGTTACCGGGAAACTCTCTCTTTCGACAATTACAACTGTGATATTATTTTCAAGCTTGCTTATTGTCACTTGATAAGCAGGGATTTCGAGCAGGCGGAGCACTATTTCGATATGATTTCCGGGATCATCCCAGAGGCTTCCTATAACAGGTGTGTTGCACTTTATAAATTGAATCAGGGGTTTGAAGCGATCGAGTTACTGGAAGAGTTAATCGCCGAGTCCGATTATTCTCCGAAACCTTATATTCTGTTAGGAAAGCTCTATTTGGAGTATGAAAGATATGACAAGATATTCCGGCTTATAGAGAGATCAGAGAAGATCTTCGGTAAAGTTGATGAACTATCTTTTGTGAGAGGGGCTGCCTATTTTCATACCCGCCAATGGCTGAAAGCATTTGTGGACTTTATGGATGCCGAGAGTACTCTGACAGAAACGCCTACTTTTTTCCGGATGTATGCTTTGACCTGTGAAAAGATAGGAAAGACCGACAAAGCAGTTGAGATACTAAAACAGAGTATCGAAAAATTTCCGCTCTTTCATGGGGCATATTACGATTTGATAAAGATCTATATCATGTATAATCACTATTCCGAGGCATTGAGAGTTGTGGACAGGCTGTATAAGATGGGGATCACTCTTTTCGATATCAGCGGCAGTGAGGGGAAATTGTTTGATAATGTGTTCAGATCCCTGAAAAAGAAGTCTGAAGAGTAATTATTATTGATTAAAAAGCCGTTTCTTTAGACTTTCCAGTTCTTTTTCCAGAAGAAGGATTTGATTTTCTAACTCTTTCTTGGTAGAATCGGAAAATACCCGTTCGAACCATCTGTTGACCTGGGTTTGATCGGATTCTTTTCTGTTCAGGACAATTATCTCGTCATGCAGATCAAAACTGAACAGATCATCTGCTTCCGCAATTTCGACTAATGTCCTGAATTTTTCTCCTCTTCTCAGATAATCTACGACAATAGTATCACCGCTCTCTTTACTTTGAATTATCTCCTTCAGGTTATTGACGATCATTATCATTTGCTCATCGGTGTGAGTAATGATATCACCTGCTTTCAAACCGGCATGATCTGCCGGGGAATCAGGGATAATTTCGGCGATCAGAACACCGTTATCAGTATTGAAGTATTCTTTAAGCTGAGCAGAAAGATTCTGGAACTTAGCTCCGATATGTCTGGTCTTGGTATCGTAAAGCTTGACTCTGGATGTGTTAACTTCTGAGACATCCCCTAAAGTAATGTTTATCTCCTTCTTCACTCCGGCAGAGAGTATCTCAAGAAGGATCTCATCCCCGGGATGGGCATGACGGATAATAGTTCTGACCTGATCCTGCATATTGATCGGCATGTCATTGATCCGGATAATGATATCATTGGGCATAATACCCTTCTGATATGCAGGAGAATCAATGACGACCATTGTTATCAGCACCCCTTCTCTGATATCATACTCTCGTTTTTCCGCTTCACTCATATCTTCCAGATAAACTCCCAGATAGGCATTATTAAGGGAAGAGAGCGGTAAGACAAGGAATTGGAAAGAGATTAAAATGAAAACAATAAGATTAAGTCTCATATCCGGTTGTTATTGACCTCCAGGATTAGTATAGCGTATTGCGGGTAAAATCTTTCTCCTCAACTTCGTTGACGATATAAATGTATCTGTTGTTCCGGTCTCTTACTTTGCGAATAATGTAAGGTTTTTCTTCCGTCAGTTCCGATAAGCCCATGATTCCGTAGGGAAGATTGCCGGCATTACCCCCGGTAGAGACGGCATGCCACATACCGAGATATCTTCCTTCGTCGGGGAGATCGATCTCTGCTTGTCTTCTTTCGGCAATAAGCTGTTCTTCTTCAGCTAGATCATTGCTGAGGATACCGGTTTTACAGAGTAGGTTTTCATGCAGGTTGGCAGCTAAGTCCGGTTTATAGATCATGGCTGATGCCAAAACTAACATGACAAGAGCAAGTTTGCTGGAAGTTCTTAAAAAGATATCCCTTTTTCTTCGCTGTTCATAGCAGTAGTTTTTCAGGTTGTATTTTAATCTGACAGAGAAAGGTCCGGGATTGACCTCAGTAAATTTAACATTCTCAAGATACTTTTCGACCGACATATTCCAAAACCTCTTTTGGTAAAGACTGTTCAAGCTTTTTTAAAGCTCTGTGTAATATAACTCTGATATAACCTTCCTTTTTTCCAATAATCTCGGAGATTTCCTGAAAACTCTTCTTTTCGAAATAGCGGAGAGTAATCACATCCTGATCTCTTTGCGGTAAATCCTTGATGTATTTTCTGATAAACTCGTAATTCATAGTCTCATCCATTTCCGGAGGAGATTCAAAAGTGTCCTTTTCGACGATCAATTCTCCCACAAGTTTGTGCTTTTTCTTTTCACGCCGGTAATGATTACTTATTTCGTTAACTGCAATGCGGTATAACCAGGATGAAAAGGGGATTGATCTCCATTTAAAGAGATGAAGTTTGCTCATTGCCTTATAAAAAACATCAGAGACAATGTCGTGAGCTACATCTCTGTTCTTCACTCTCAGCATTACATACTTGTATATCTGTAGAAAGTACTTGTCATACAGATACTCAAATGCTGATATATCATACTTTGCTTTGAGGATTATTTCCTTTTCGTTCATCATTACCTCATCTCCTCTTTTAACGTTCTTCATTATTATTAGTTACAACTCCTTCTAATCTTTCTTGGCAGATTGAGTTAAACATTTGCCTAATCTATTCTCTCTCAATAACATAATGGTGTAGGGGAGAGAAGTCAAGCTATAAATTATTTTCAGAGGTTTACCCGGGAAAAGGTTATCCCTTCCGCTGTGGGGGCACTAAAGAGAGATTCATTATTCGTTTCGGTGAATAGTTGATCTGCTCACCTGGCATCGGGGAATAGTGTCAGATATCTCTCATAGCTTTCAGGGAAGGGTTTTATCGTTCTCTTCAGTGTCTGATGGATGTGCGAAATGAGAACACCGTAGTTGGTGACCGGGATACCTTTCTCCTCTGCTGTCTGAATTCTGGAGAGCATCTCTTTTCTGTTGATCATACAGCCGCCGCAATGCACAATAAGCTTGATCCCTTTTAGATCCTGGTGCAGCATCTTGCCCGGATTGATTATGTATTGCAGTTCTTTCCCGGTATAGTCATTCAGCCATTTCGGGATTTTTACCCTTCCGATATCGTCGGGTTGTGAATGATGAGTGCACGCTTCAGCAATCAGGATTTTGTCACCACTCTCCAGATCCTTCAGGGCTTTCAATCCTTCGACAAAGAGAGATAACTCGCCCTTCAGACGGGAAAAGAGTATCGAATAGGTTGTCAGCATTATCTCTTCCGGAGTTTCCCCGGCAACATAACCGATAGCCTGGGAGTCGGTAATAACGAGTCTCGGTTTTGTGTTAAGCAGATTTAGTGTTTGAGGAAGCTCTTCCGGTTGAATACATATTGAGACGGAATGGTGATCAAGGCATTCCCGCAGAACCTGTTCCTGAGGGAGAATGATTCTCCCCTTAGGGGCTGCCGAATCTATCGGGATGATATGGATTATCAGATCTTCCGGTTCGAACAGGTCTCTGAGTATGATATCGGAAGTAATCGTTTCCGGAACTTTCGCTGCTATCAACAGTCGAAGCTCCGGAATCATTTCTCCTGTCTTGCTCGAGACGCTCAAAAAGTCGAGATCATTATCCCTGAGGTACTTCTCTACTCGTTCTCTTTTATCTTCATTGCCGGTCAGGTCACTTTTATTGATGATTACTAAGGTGTTTTTCTTGTCCCTGATGAACTCCTTATCCTGTTCATCGAAATCATTATACGTCGTTATCAGCAGAATCAAGTCGGTTCTTTTAAGCGCTGCTAAGGTCTTCTTAATTCGCAGAGTACCCAAAGTGCCCGAATCATCGAGTCCGGCAGTATCGAGAATAAAGACCGGACCCAAAGGGAGTATTTCCATTGCTTTTCCGACGGGATCGGTGGTTGTACCCGCTACAGGTGAAACGATAGCAGTCTGCTGTCCAGTAAGGGCATTTATCAGTGAAGATTTACCGACATTCCGTTTACCGAAAATCCCGATATGAGGCCGCATTGAGACCGGAGTTTTTTTCATAGTATGTTTTCCTTTCTACTATTCAACGGGAAAAAGAGTTTCATGTCTCTCTTGTCGACAATTGATATGATTTTTTTAGTAAACTTGGTGTTCACGGCAGGTCATTGGGTATTGGAGATATCACTCTTCGTCTAATCGAAATCTTCATTTTCTGTTTAGTAAGAAAGCTTTTTCTGTCAAAGAATTATGTCCCTTTTCCCTTGTAGTATCCTACTATACTGATTGCGGATAAATTCTCTCAGACAGACATCCGGTAATGAGGAGATCTCTTTTTCGATCAGAGCCAGTCCCGTTTCTTTTGTTTCAAGGGAGGCAGAATCGAGCAAATATTCCAGAAATGTCAAAAGAGCATTTGGCTGACAAAACTTATGGATATTGCCCGGTTTAGCAAACTCCATAAAGGTCTGACCTGTCCGTCCCTTTCTGTAGCAGGAAGTGCAGAAGGATGGAATGAACCCTTGCCTTGCCAGGTCTTTGATAACCTCATCGAGTGACCTGGTGTCACCTATAGTAAACTGCTGTTTACTCGGTTGATTGTGAAGTTCATCATAATAGCCGCCCGGATAGGTTCTTGAACCTGCTGAGATCTGAGATACTCCCAGCTTCAGAAGATCATTGCGAAGCGGCATTGTTTCTCTCGTTGTGAGAATAATGCCGGTGTAAGGAACCGAAATTCTGAGAATTGCTACGATCTTTTTCAGGTCATTATCTGTTACAGCATGGGGGGGATGTTCTGATAACGGCGCATTCAGAGCCGGTTCAATCCTCGGGAAAGAGATAGTGTGAGGACCCACCCCATAGGTCTTTTCCAGATAGAGTGAGTGACTGAGCAGACCGAGGATTTCGAACTTCCAGTCATAGAGACCGAACAGAACTCCCATTCCGACATCGTCTATTCCGGCGGCAAAAGCCTTGTCGTGCACCGATAAGCGATTGTCATAATCAGCTTTTTTCCCTTTCAGGTGAACATTTTCGTAGGTTTTGCGATGATAGGTTTCCTGAAAACATTGATAGGTGCCGATACCGGTGTTTTTGATGATCTTAAAGTCTTCGACCGACAGAGGTGCTGAATTGATGTTGATCCTTCTGATCTGATGATTTGTCTTACTTCCCCGATAGACAGCTTCAACCGTATCAGCTATCCATTTACCGTCAAATCTCGGATGTTCACCATAGACCAGAAGGAGTCTTTTATAGCCGATCTTTTCCAGGATTACTGTTTCTTGCTGAATTTCATCAAGGGTTAGTGTCCGGCGCAGCAGTTCCTGATTATCTGCCCGGAACCCGCAGTAGTCACAGATATTTGCACATTCGTTAGATATGTACAGAGGGGCAAAAATGACTATTCTGTTTCCATAGATATCTGTTTTTATCTTATTAGCTGTTTCGTAGAGCAGGTTGATTTGCTCAGGGTCTTCTATCTGGGTAAGAATAGCAGCTTCTTCAACAGTTAAGCCTTTCTTATCGGCACCTTTTGCCAGGATATCTCCGATTAACTTGTTGTCGGGTTTCCTTTCTTTATCGAGTAATTGCGCTAAATAATCATTATCTATGAAACATGAACTGTTTTGCATTGAGTCCCCAATAGATTTCTATATTTTGTTGATAGTTGTCGATGTCCATCCGGACAAAACACCTCACTGAAAATTCTGACTGCCGCTGTTCCTTCTTATTTAGAAAAAGAGACCGTCTGTTGACGGTCTCTTTAAAGCAGGAATATTCCTGTTAATGATGTTTATGGGTTGCTTCGTTCACTACTTTTCCTTCTATCCTGTCGCGGTGGAAGTAATTCGTATGAAGAAGCTTGTGAGCTATTTCAGAGCCCGGGGAGCCGAGGAATTTTTCATAGATGGCAGCTACGGCGGGATTTTCATGAGAGAGACGGAGCTCCAATCCTTTGTCTTCCTTATAGAGAGTTTCACCTCTACGTGCCCGGGTTGCCAAACTGCTGCCGAAAGGTTGTCCGCCACCCCCGACACAACCACCGGGGCAAGCCATAACTTCGATAAAATGATAATCAGATTTACCGGTTTCTTTTATCTGCTGCCTGATGATATCCATCAGTTTCCGAGCCTGTCCAAGACTGTGTGCTACTGCAATCTTGACCTTAATACCATCAACATCGACGACAGCTTCTTTGATCCCCTGCATACCCCGGACAGCATGAATATCGTAATCGGGGAGATTCTTTCCGGTAATAAGATAATAAGCTGAGCGTAAAGCGGCTTCCATTACACCACCGGTAGCACCGAAAATAGTAGCGGCACCGGTGTAAATTCCCATCAGGTCATCTGCTTTTTCATCTTTCAGATTCTTGAAATCAAGACCTGCTTCCTTGATCATTCTGGCTATTTCCCGGGTTGTCAGAACGTAATCTACATCCTGAAAACCGGAATCATTCATCTCAGGTCTGCGGGCTTCGAATTTCTTGGCGGTACAGGGCATGATAGAAACCGAAACAATATCTTCGGGAGCTACCTGTTTGTTTTGAGCATAATATGTTTTTACTAATGCCCCGAACATCTGCTGGGGTGATTTACAGGTCGATACATTCTCTGCCAGATCCGAATAATAGGTCTCCATGAACTTGATCCAGCCTGGAGAACATGAGGTTATCAAGGGAAGCGTACCATTCTCTTTGAATCTCTTAACAAATTCAGTTCCCTCTTCCATGATGGTCAGGTCTGCGGTAAAGTTAGTGTCAAAGACCGCATCAAAACCGAGTTTGCGGAAAGCGGAATACATTTTTCCGACGGTTAATGTTCCTTCTTCCATACCGAATTCTTCACCCAGAGTAGCTCTGACAGCAGGAGCTGCCTGAATGACAACATGCTTTTTCGGGTTCAACAATTCCTGCCATACCTGGTCAGTTTCAGTTTTCTCGGTAAGGGCAGCTGTCGGACAATATACGGTACATTGGCCGCAATTAATACAGGTACTGTCAGCCATTCCTTTACTGAAAGGTGTATTGATCCTGACATCGAAACCTCTGTTAACGTGAGTCAGGGCATATACTGTCTGAACCTCATTACAGACTGTGACACAACGGCCACAAGAGATACACTTGTTGGGATCTCTGATAATCGAGACACTGCTCTCATCGATCGGCTCTTTGACTAACAGGGAAGAGATCCCGTCTGTCTTAACACCCATATAATAGGCAAGGTCCTGCAATTCACATTTGTTGTTGGCTATACAGGTAGGGCAGTCAACATCATGATCGGCAAGGATCAGTTCGATCAACATTTTTCTCATCTGACGCAGTTTAATGCTGTTTGTTGTGACTTTCATTCCTTCGTAAACAGGAGTGCAGCAAGCTCTTTTAGGCATTTCCATTCCTTCGATTTCAACGACACAGATACCGCATCCGGCAGTAGGTCTCAAATCCTTATGGTAACACAGAGAAGGTATCTTGATTCCAATCTCAGAGGCTGCTTCCATTATTGTAGCATCTTCTTTTACTTCTGTTTTATTTCCATTGATCCATAGATTTATCATTTTTTCCATTTTTTCTCACCTCTCATTTATTAACCGCTTCATTTCTCTTAAGGTAGATAAGAAAATCTTCCCTGAAATTCTCGATTGCGCTTTTGACAACAAGCAGCAGAGACTGACCTAAGGCACAGAATGATGTTTTGTGCATAGTTTCAGCCAATAAGATCATCTTATCGAGTTCATTCTCATCGGCTAAACCTTTCCTGATTGCTTTGATTGACTTATAAAGCTTCTCATTTCCGTTACTGCAAGGGATACATTTTCCGCAGGATTCATGACGGAAGAAGCGAATTATCGATTCCAGCATATCGGCGATATTAACCGAATCATCCATTACTAAGATAGCTCCGGAACCCAGTACCGCTTTATATTCCGCCAGATTGTGGAAATCCATCTTCACATCGAGCATCTTATTAGGAAGGAAAACACCTGCCGCTCCGCCAACTAAGGCAGCTTTAAAACGGCTTCCTGTTTTCATACCGCCGCCGTATTTATTGATAATTGTTCTTAATGATGTCCCCATCTCAACTTCACATAATCCCGGTACGGAGACATCTCCGAGAATAGTATAAACTTTTGTTCCCGGACACTCAACAGTGCCGATATTCTTGTACCATTCTGCGCCGTTCATGATAATAGCAGGAACATTGGCAATCGTCTCAACATTGTTTACAACCGTTGGATGTTGCAGATAACCTTTTTGTCCAGGGTATGGCGGTTTATTACGAGGGGTACCCCTGTTACCTTCCATAGATTCGATCAGGGCGGTTTCCTCACCGCAGACATAAGCGCCGGCACCGATCTTAAGGGAGATGTCCAGATTGAATCCGGAAGCAAAAATGTCTTTTCCCAGGAGACCATATTCATACGCCTGGTTAATCGCCTGCTGGAGGCGGGCAATACAGAGTTTGTACTCACCCCTGATGTAGATATAGGCATGAGAAGCTCCGACGGCATAAGAGGCGATCATGGTTCCCTCTAACAGTTTATGAGGGTCACCTTCCATGATCAATCTGTCTTTAAAGGTTCCCGGTTCCCCTTCATCAGCATTGATAACGACATATTTATCTTCGTTTTTCAAGGGAGCGGTAAAACTCCATTTGAGACCACAAGGGAAACCTGCACCACCCCTACCTCTGAGGTTAGAACTCTTAACCGTCTGAATAACTTCTTCCGGCTTCATATTCAAAAGGGCTTTTTCCCATGCTTCGTATCCCCCGGTTCCGAGATATTCTTCAATTTCTTCAGGATTGATCAGTCCGGAGTTTTTCAGAACTATTCTTTTATCATATTCTAAAGGGATATTTTTCTTCTCTGTTCTTTGCAGAACGAGTCTTTTTAAGACTCTCCCTTTCACAAAATGCTCTTCGATAAGTTCCGGAATATCATTGAGAGTAACATTACCGTAAACGATGTTTTCCGGATAAATTACGATGCATATTCCTTGTTCGAAAAAACCGAGAGAACCTGTTTCCAGAACATTGATTTCATCGCTTAACTCTCTTTTTTTCAGCTCTCGTCTCAATTCCCGGTATATATCTTTCGCTCCTTTCTCAACAGAACCCTCATCGGTTTCGATGAGTATCAGACTTCGATAATATTTCATTACTTGGCCTCCCGCAGTTTTGTAATTATCTTCTCTACTCGCTCTTCGGTCAAATCTCCGTAAAAATCATCATTGATCATCATCACCGGGGCATTACCACAAAGCCCCAGACAGGCGCAGAGTTCCAAAGTGAATAGACCGTCTTTGGTTGTTTCTCCGGTCTTGATGTTCAAAAGTTCCTTGAGTTTTCTGAGGACATTGACTGAACCTTTCAGGAAACAGGGGGGGGATTCACAAAGTCTGATTATGTTTTGACCTCTTGGTTTCGTGCTGTACATCGTATAGAAAGTCAACACACCGTAGATATGATTAGCGGGTATCTTCAAGTACTCAGCAACATTTTGCACCGCTTCTTCCGAAATATAATGCTGAGGATGATTATCCTGAATATCATGCAGTATATAGATTAGATTATCTTTCGTGGGTAAATATTTCTTGAAAATTTCTTGGTACATACTCTTCTCCCTGATATATTTATTCAATTAAGCTCTTTATCCAAACAATCTTTCTCTTTCTGCCGGCCTGTAACTTCTCTTTTGAAAGTTCTTTGTCAGTCAAACTACTTCCCGGAAGTGAAAATCGACAGTACAGGAAAAGTGGAGTTGCTTGTGAAACTATTATTCAGCTGCAACAACGAAGTCAGAAACGATCTGACCATTTACAATATGTTCAGCAACAATTCTTCTAACCTTTTCCGGTGTCAGATAACCATAAGTAACAGTCGTTTTATCTTTTTCTATGATGTCAGCAACCGGTTCCATCGAAGATAAGCCTTTTTCTCCTGTTTGAGTTACCTGAATGTCCTTTAATGACCTTTTTTCAATTTCTTCTAAAAAGGTTTTCATTACCTCACGGGCTCCCATAGCAATTCCGGATGTTCCCATACCCACTACAACTTTAACACGGAAATCACTACCCCGAAGCTTCATGTCTTGCTGAGCTTTTTCCCGTATTTTGCGTAATTCTTCCAACGATTTCATTTGACTCTCCTTCTCTTGATCTTTTTTATCCTGCTATATATTATTTTATGTCCAAACCAGTGAAGAGCGATATTGTGTCAACTATTTTGTCTGCTCAGTAACCTGCTATCCCCTATTTATCACATAGTTAAGGATTAAGAGAGAAAAGACCACTTAAAGGTTAACGGGTCAAATCAGAGCTATTCTAACCTAAGTCACTCGCTGCAAAAATCCCTATTTGCGAAAGCACTAAATTGCTGCCTCTGTTATAGATCGAAGGTATTCTGTTTGACAGATTTCTTCTTCTCGTCATTATTGGTCTGTCACGTAAAGGGATAAGCAAAAATAAGGCAAAATACTGAGAGCTATAGGAGGTTCTATGAGACAGAGCAAAGGGTATTTTCGTTTCCCTGCAATATTTAAGGATCAGATAGTTTTCGTTTCGGAAGACGATTTATGGAGCGTAAAGACCAGCGGAGGCAAAGCAGTTCGTTTAACTGCTAATGTAGGACAGGCTACCAATCCCTCTATTTCGGATGATGGGAAACTGCTAGCATTCGTCGGGAGTGAGGAGGGGAATCCTGAAGTTTATGTTATGTCTGCCGAAGGAGGAGCCGCCCAAAGACTGACCTATCTGGGTGGTATCTGCCGGGTAATTGGCTGGTATAAGGGGGAGATACTCTTTTTCAGTAACCACGCCCAACCCTTCAGACAGAATTTCATGATCTATTCTCTGCCTCCGGATGGAGGCGAGCCTAAACAGTTAGCTTATGGTTTGGCTACCAGTATAAGCTTCGGAAAAAAGGGGGTTGTCATAGGGCGGAAAGCAACTGATCCGGCAACCTGGAAGAGATACCGGGGAGGTACTGCCGGGGAGTTATGGGTTGATGAAACAGGAAAAGGAAAGTTTCAAAGATTGATAGACCGGGCAGGAAATTATTCGAATCCGATGTGGATAGGAAACAGAATATATTTCATCTCGGATCTCGAAGGGGTATCCAATATCTATTCAGTTAAACCGGACGGATCAGATCTCAAAAAACATACCTCCCACAAAGAGTATTTCGTGCGAAACGCAGCAACTGACGGTAGAAGTATTGTTTATCAGGCTGGTGCCGATATCTATATCTTTGATCCAAAAACCGGCAGAGATCAAATGGTAAAAATAGAATACCATTCTCCTTATATCCAGAGGGAGAGAAAATTTGCTTCTGCCTCTGATTATCTGGAAGATTGTGACCTGCACCCTCAGGGGAAAAGGGTGATTATGCAGTGCCGGGGAAAATTCTTCAACCTGGATAATTGGCAGGGGGGAACCATTCAATGCGGAAAAGCCGATGGTGTGCGTTACCGGTTAACCCGTTGGCTCAATGATGGCCAAAGGGGTATAACAGTTAGTGACGAAGGGGGAGAAGAGCAGCTGGAGATCTATGATCTGGAAAAAAACGAACTGTTAACCCAGCTCAAGCTAAAAGATATCGGAAGATTTATCTATATGGACGTTTCTCCCGAGAAGAACAGGGATGTCATAGTCTTTGCCAACCATCGAAATGAGCTTTACTGGCTTGATTTGAAAAAGAAAAAGCCGGTATTAATTGCCAAGAATCAATGGGGTGATCTTTCTCAGGCAGCCTGGTCGCCGGACGGCAAGTGGATTGCCTATGCCAATAATATCGATAAAACAGCAAGCATTATTATGCTTTACGAACTGGAAAAAGGGAAGAGTTATCCGCTGACCAAGCCGGTTCTTATGGATGGAGAACCTTGCTTCAGCCAGGATGGTAAATATCTCTATCTTGTCTCCTACCGTGTTTTTAATCCTGTCTATGATGTTCTTCATTTTGACCTCAGCTTTACCAAGGGGAGTCTGATCTATGTCATTCCTCTGACCAAGGATGCCAAAACACCCTTTGAACAGGAAACGAAAGGGTTTAAAGAAATAACCGAAGGAGACAGCAAGAAAGCAAAAACCGGGAAAAAAGAGACAGAAACAAGCGTTAAGATCGACTTGACCGGTATTGAAGAAAGGCTTGTAGCTCTGCCATTGCCTGAAGATAATTACTATGCTCTATCGGCTGCGGGAGACCGGGTGTTCTATCTTACCTACCCTGTTTTCGGTGTTCTTGATGATCCTGATTGGATGAATCCTAAACCCAAAGCTGTTTTGAAGTATTTCGACCTGCAAAAACAAAAAGAAGAGACCCTAATTACCGGTATATCGGGATACAGAATAGCAGGCGACGGATCAGCATTAGTTGTAGTTATCGGAAAGAAAGTGAGAATAATCCCTGCTGTTATCGAACCCAATAACCTCTCCAAGGAACAAGGATTCAATAAAGAGACAGGCTGGATTGATCTAAACAGAATAAAGATTTCCGTCGATCCGGTTTCAGAATGGAAACAGATGTTTGTTGAAGCCTGGCGGCTGCAGCGGGACTATTTCTGGGTAGAGAATATGTCCGATATTGATTGGAAAAAGGTCTTTAAAAGATATTATCCGCTGCTGGAAAGAATTGCCACCCGAAGTGAATTTGCCGATTTGATATGGGAGATGCAGGGAGAACTTGGAACTTCCCATGCTTATGAGTTCGGAGGTGATTACAAAAAAAGACCACATTACCAGCTTGGCCTTTTGGGTGCTGATCTTCTGTATGATGAAAAGAATGATTGTTATCTTATCAAGCATATCGTCGAAGGAGATGTTTGGGATCATAAGAATCCACCACCCCTGAAAAGACCGGGATTGAATATCAAACCCGGCATGCAGATCAAAGCTGTCAATGGAATAAAAATGAGCAAGTCTGTTACTCCTGAAAGGGCATTGGTTAATTTTGCCAGCCAGGAGGTACAACTAACGATTGCCGGCAAGGATGGTAAGAATGAACGTCAGGTCACCGTAAAGACTCTCGGTGATGACCGCTATCTCCGTTACCGGGAATGGGTAGAGAATAATAAACAGTATGTCCATAAAAAGAGCAAGGGCAAAGTTGGTTATATTCATATTCCGGATATGATGGGAGAGGGATATGCTGAGTTTCACCGGCATTTTCTGACAGAATATGACTATGAAGGATTGATCATTGATGTCCGCTATAACGGCGGAGGACATGTTTCACAACTACTTCTGGAAAAATTAGCCCGCCGGAGAATTGGGTATAATCTAAGCCGCTGGTATGGGGAACAGCCTTATCCTGAGTATTCCGTAAAGGGACCAATGGTAGCCCTGACCAATGAATTTGCCGGTTCCGACGGTGATATCTTCAGCCATTGCTTCAAGCTCATGAAACTCGGTACTCTCATCGGTAAGAGAACCTGGGGTGGGGTAATCGGAATTAATCCGCGGAACAGATTGGTTGATGGGGGAATTACTACTCAGCCGGAATTCTCATTCTGGTTCAAGGATGTCGGTTGGTCTGTGGAAAACTATGGTACCGATCCTGATATCGAGGTTGATTTTAGGCCTCAGGACTACACCGAAGGTAAAGATCCGCAGTTAGATAAAGCACTGGAAGTTATTAAGAAAGAAATGAAGGAGTTTGTCTATCTTAAACCCGATTTCGGTAACAAACCGAAACTGAAACTCCCCTAATTTAGCCGTATTTACCAGATTATTTTACCCTTATAGTAAAGTGCCGTAGAGAGTTATTTCAAAATTTCTTCCGCTTCAACTGCCCTATAGGGGTAAAAATTTTCTTTGTTTCTAATACCGATCGCTTCTGTCGGACAGAAGGAAATGCAGCGCAGGCAGAACTGACATTTATCAAGGTATTCAGGATACTCCTCCATTTCGATATTATCTACAGGGCAAGCTTTAAAACATAGTCCGCAACGAATACATTTGATATTATCTATACTAAATCTTATCTTTTTTGCCAGATGTGACCAAGCTTTATCTTCCATATTCAACTTGTTCATCAGTTTCGGCAGCACCGGAAGAGCTTTCCATTTGCTGATTCCGTAAACAAGATCATGGACAAAGTATTTAGCCTGCTCTGTTCCTTTCTCAATAACTATACTGTTTTTCTCTTCATTGATCTCTTTGTAATTGAGATTGGTAGGCATGATGATCTCTTTTGCTCCAAGGGGGGAATAGTTTTTATTTAGGAGTAAACGTCGTACCTGACCCCCAACCAGACCGGAAAAACCAGCCATTGTATCTACCATAAAGACCTCGGTACCCTGACCATCAGGGAGGTTGTTAAGAAAATCCCAAACGAGAGGATATGTTGAAAGACAGGCCACAGGGAAGGCTATTCCGATAGTTTTGTCTAAAGAGACTTGTTCCGCTTCCGCATGAAGAATATTGACGATACTGATTTTGATGTTCAGTTTACGAAAGACCTCTTCCATCTTCTTGACGATCAATAGTGTATTGCCGGTTCCGGAAAAGTAATAGATAATTACGTTCTTAATTCTCATAATAAGCCTCCAAAAAAGAAAAAAGAAAAAAATGGTACGCCTGAAGGGATTCGAACCCCAAACCGTCTGATCCGTAGTCAGATGCTCTATCCAATTGAGCTACAGGCGCACATTATCTTCCAGAAATTAATATCGCAGTAGTTTGTCAAGCTGAAACTGAAAAGCCAGGCAATACCCTATTGGGTGGTGGGTGGATATAGAAATAAAAGACTTGGTTTGGTAATTTCATAATAGCGAAGTTAATAGAGATTGGTTGATTCCTGATATCTCATCCTTATAGCCTGCTGTTGAGGAAAAGAGAATAACAGCAGCAGAAGTGATGATTTCCAGGGCATTCTTAACAACTGAAGTTTAGCTTTCGAACTCATAGAGAGGGCTTTTATCACAGGTTATTCACGTTGCTTAGCAGCAGACAATTACGAAAATCTATAATAGCTAACATAAAAAATATTGACATGAATATTGAAAAACACAACGCTGTATCAGAATTCAGTCATTGTAAAATTTCTGATTAGAGATCAGTGCAGTGAAAAGAAACTGTCAGACAATAATCTCTAAGTCAACCGGAGTGAGTTCGATTTGTTAACCCTTTAAAGAGAGAGAGAGAGGTGATTTCTGGTGATTATTGAGATGTTTTTTTCGTTTCTTGCCTTTTTGTTGTATCTGCAACTGGGTTTGTACGTGTTATTCACCAAGCCCGGTTCCAAGATGAACCGTGCTTATTTTTATCTTTGTATGAGTTTAGTGATCTGGTCATTTGGTTATATCTTTATCCATGCTGCTACATCTTTGAGTTCTGTATTATTCTGGGAGAGAGTCTCCTCCTTCGGCTGGGTCTTTTTTCCTGCTCTCTTGGTTAGTTTCTTTTTTGTGCTTAATAAAACGAAGAATCTGCTGTTTAAGTATTTTACTCAACTGGCTTTTTACTTAGCAGGGATCTTGTTTTTCATCCAGTCTTTATTAGGAAATCTGCTGACCAACGAATATTTCTTTTTAGGTGACCGCTGGGTATTTAAACCGGACACCGGGTCAATATGGTATATTTCTTTTATGATATACTTGGTAATGGCTTTGGTAATAAGCTTCTATCTTCTGATCAAATGGAGCCTGACAACGAGGTTAAAGAAGGAGAAGAGACAATCCGGCATTATCATGATAACCTTAACTCTCTACTTTTTGGGGATTCTTATTAACAATTATCTTCTTCCAATATTTAGACCGATAGATTTTCCCGGGTTAATACACATCACCTCCTTTTTCTGGGTTGCCGGTTTTAGTATCGCTATTGTTAAGCATAAGTTTTTAGTCCTTAGTCCTCAAACAGCAGCCAATGAGATCATCTCCAACATGAAAGAACTTCTCTTTTTTCTGAATACCGAGGGAAAGATTATCAGAGTAAATAGTTTTACCAGGCAGCTTTTAGGATTTGAATGGTCTGAACTGAAGAGTAAACCTTTTGAAAGTTTACTCATGGAAAAAGAATCTGTACAAAGTCTTCTGGCAGAAAAAGACGAACTGGAAGATATCAAGCCGCACAAACATTGTCTTCGAACCAAGAAAGGTGAGCTCATTCATTTTAATCTATCATCTGCTGAGGTTAAGGACGATGCAGGAGATGTTTTGGGAACGATTATCGTCGGTTATGATCTCAGGTATGAGAAGATGCTGGAAGAGGCATTAAGGGAGAGTGAACAAAAGTATAAGAAGTTATATGTCATGGTGAGATTAATGTGTGATAATGTACCTGATCTCATTTGGGTAAAAGACCCGGAGAGAAGATACATTTTTGCTAATAAGGCAACTTGTCGGCTTCTGAATGCAGAAGATCCGGAAGAGCCGCTCGGTAAAACGGAAGAATACTTCATTGAACGGGAGAAGGAGAGACACTCCAAAAACCCTAAATGGTTTACTTATTCAGGCACTTCGGAGAAATCAGACAGTATAGTCATGGAGAAGCTCGAATCTATACGATATCTGGAATCGGGATTCATTCGGGGAGATTTTGCCTATTATGATGTATATAAAGCTCCCTTTAGAGATGAAGAAGATAGGTTAATTGGGATAATCGGCTGTGGAAGAAATGTGAGCCGAGAAAAACAGATAGAACAGGAGAGGCAAAAAGCAGAGATTGCCTTGTCCGAAGAAAAGGAATTATTAGCAGTAACCCTGAAGTCTATTGGAGAGGGTGTAATAAGCACAGACAGAGATGGCAGGGTCGTCATGATAAACAGCGAAGCGGAAAAGCTGACCGGCTGGGAAAGAGACGAAATTATTGGGAAAAGAGTAGAAGAGGTTTATAAAATTGTTAAACCTAAGAGCCAGGAAAGTGTTGTGAATCCAGTAGATATTGTATTGAAAAAGGAGAAAACTGTTGTTGAAGAGCATGATCTTGTTCTCATTTCTAAGAGCGGGAAAGAGATTTTGATTTCCCAGACAGGTTCACCGATCTACAGTCAGGAAGGAGAAATTATCGGGGTCGTAATCATCTTCAGCGATATTACCCAAAAACAGTTGTTTGAACAGGAACTTTTGAAGATTCAGAAACTGGAGACAGTCGGGATATTAGCAAGTGGCATTGCTCACGATTTCAACAACATCCTGACAACAGTATTGGGTAACATCTCTTTGGTAACCATTAACCTTGATGAGTCCAACGAACATATTCTCAACAGACTGCAAACTGCTGAAAAAGCCTGCTTCCGAGCCAGGGATTTAATCAAGCAGCTCCTGACTTTTGCCAAGGGAAAAGAACTAATCAAAAACACCATAAGATTGAACCGGATCATTGAGGATTCCGTGCATTTTGCCGTAAAAGGCTCTAATATTCAGTATTTATTTAACATAGCTCAAGACCTGAAGCCGGTTGAGGTTGATGAAAGCCAGATATGTCAGGTACTCAATAATCTGATCATCAATGCCAAACAGGCAATGCCTGACAGCGGAGTTATCATTGTTGATGCCCACAATGTTTTCATAACGGAGAATTCAGGATTGCCCCTTAAGGATGGTGAATATGTCAAAATCCAGGTCAAGGATACCGGTAAAGGGATTGAACAGGAAGAACTTGGCAGAATCTTCGACCTGTTTTATACGACAAAAGAGAAGGGTACCGGTTTGGGTCTGCCGATCAGTTTCAAAATTGTGCAGCGGCACGGCGGTTCATTGATCGTAGATTCTGAGGTAGGAAAGGGGAGTACTTTTACTGTCTATCTGCCTGTTTCGGAGAGGGATCTTAGCGGAGATAGCGGGACAGAGGAAGAAACTAAATTGAAAGTCGAGGGTAGTGTGATCGTTATGGATGATGATTTTGAGATAAGGTCTATCTTACGGAATATGCTCGAGTCGATCGGTTTCTATGTCATTTGTACCCGTGACGGAGAAGAGACTCTCAAGGTCTTAAAGGAATTGAGAAGTGAAAAGAAAAAAATAGCCTTTGTAGTGTTGGATTTGATTGTAAACAGGGGAATGGGAGGAAAAGAGGTGATTGCGAAAATAAGAGAAATTACTCCGGAAATCAAAGCGATTCTTTCCAGCGGTTATTCCAATGATCCGATTCTGGCTGAATACAGAGATCATGGCTTTGACACAGTTATCGAGAAACCTTATACGATAATCAATCTGATCAAGACTATCAAATCATTAGCTCAGAATAACGAACTGAGAGAAAGCAATAGAGAAAATAGTAAATAGTTTTGTGAATAAACATTCTCTATAAGTGGCGTTACAACTTTTAAAACAAAAGAGTAAGATTTTAGCTAAAAAAAGAACATAGGTGTGGTTGCGACCCTTTTTTGGGTGACATAGTCGAGAAGTAAAAAGGTAAGATGTAGCCGTATATCTAAGTATCTGTTGAAGTTAGAATAGATTGTCACCTATGCATTTCTCATAATTAATACTCCAGATGACTTCCGGACAAGGAAGCCCAGTTACACCTCCTTCCAAACCTGATTGCTTAAATCCGAAAATATAGTTGACAGAATCAGAAAGATTATTATTGCTTGGTAAATTATTCGGGCTTATGATAACCTTTGGTAATGAGTTCGAGATTATGGTGAAAGATAGGAAAGACCAGTAGAGAATGAAATCAGGAAGGTGGTTTATGAATACATTAAAAATCAGTGCATTTATCTTTTCTCTGACATTGATCCTTTTGCTGCTAAGTGGTTGTGACGAAGTGACTGCACCGATCGAAGTCGATGCTCCAGCAAATCTCAGTATCGAAAAAATTGCAGAGAACAGGGTCAATTTATCGTGGACATACGCGAGTCAGAGCTCTGAGATCAAATATAACATCAGCCGAATAGTTGGCGAAGGTGAATGGAATGATGATTACGGAGAATCGACAGCAAATAATTTTGTTGATGATATTCCGACAAATTCTTATACGGTTTACAGCTATAGGGTTAAGGCTGTCAGTACCGGTGATGATGAAGATGTATCTTCATTCTTTTCCGAACCAATTGGCTACTTTTCTCCGATTACACTTCCCACCGGACTGGATATAAATCAACTCAGCCAGAATGAGCTGGAGTTGGTCTGGGAAGATAATTCCATCGGAGAGACCGGTTATCGGATTGACCGTAAGATCGGGGATGGGAATTGGGAGACAGGATATCAAAGTCTGCCGGCGAATTCCACCTATTTTCAGGATACTTTCGGAGAGATGTTTGTTGCAATAAACTACCGGGTCTATGCTTATGCCGGAACTTCCACAAGTCCCAAAGCAGAATTGTCATTCGTTTCAGCTTATCCCCAGCCGGAAAACCCCATTGCCACTCAATTATCTCCGACTGAGATTACCTTTAGCTGGGAATATTTGGAAACGGATGCCGAGATTATTGCCGGCTTTGAGATCTACAGGAAATTGGGAACCTCTGACTGGAAACAGATAGCGACAAAGGATAACACAGTCAGAGAGATAATAGATGTCCCTCAATATGATGCCGGAACATTGTCTTACCGGCTGAGAGCCTATAAGGACGATTTTTATTCGTCTTTCTCGGAAGTTGCTGAAGTAGAGTTTAATATTTTCATTCTCGGAGATCTGGTGTTAGGTAACAGAGGAGACAGGTTTATTCTTGATGGAGACCGGGTATTGATTGCCAATAATTATAATGGTGTATTGCTGGTCGATGTCTCTAATCAGTCTAATCCGGTATCGATGGGATCTATAAGCCTGCCGGGGCGTGTCATATCTCTCTACCGTGAAGAGAATCTTCTTCTGGCAGGTAATCATAACGGTAAGATTTTTCTTATTGATCTGACCGAAGAGAGTTCTCCCGCCCTGCTTCATACTTTAGAGACCCTTAATCCGGTGTATGATCTGCTCTTAAAGACTATTAACGGAGTCAAGTATATAGTTGCAGCCAATGGAATAGGAGGTTTGGTAATTGCCTCTTACAATGAACTTGATCCCACAGATCCGAAGGTTATCACCAGGCATAATACCCTCGGTTTGAGTCAGTACTTGGTCTCGGAAGACAATCTGGTCTATCTTGCTGACGGTTACAACGGAGTGATCACCTTCGATATAGCAAATCCGGCAGAGATAACGATCATAAATTCCAACCGGTTCTTAGGGAATTGCGTCTCCTTAAGGAGATTTGGCAATGAGTTATATGTCTCTAACGGTGACATGGGAATGAAGATTATTGCTAAAAACAGCTTACAGCAAACCGTTCATTTTGATACCCAGGGTTATACGGTCGATATCCAGCCTACTTTCAGATATGCTTACATAGCCGATCAAGGTAAAGGGCTGAATATCGTAAATATCGTAGATGAGACGGAGCCGTATTCCCAGGCTCTGATCAAACCATTATCTACTCTTACGGGAGTAAAGATACAGGGGAGTTATGCCTACATCCTCTCCGAAAACCATTTACAGATAATACAGATACTTCCCTGAGCATTTTTTCTTATCAAGATTGGGGAGAATAAAAGCTGAATAGAAATGCAATAATTACGAAGGATTTGGAGGTTATTGATGTTACATATATCTATCATAAAAACTTCTTTTAATAGAGCAGTCATAGATAGTTTTTCCAGAAGATTGAAGGGGGGAGTCCTTGGGGCATTCTTTATTGCTGTCCTGTTAATTACTACTGCTTCTTTGTCGGCACAGCCGGCCACGATCTCTAATGTCTCACTCTATCCCAATCCTTTTTCTCCCGATGGAAACGGAGTAAATGACGAAATCACCATCAGTTTCTATTTGAATGGTTCAGGTGATGTAAACCTGCAGATCGGACCAGAGGGGGACAGCGTAACTGCTCTATTCTCCACAACGATCAGTAATGCTTATCCCGGCTGGAATGTTTATACCTGGGACGGAGTAGGGAATGATAGTCAGGTATTGAATGATGGTGTATATAGTATGAAGCTAATGTTTAGTGATGCTGTTTACTTTTTAGAGAGAGGAATTTATATCAATACTACACCTCCTGATATAAATGTAATCTCGAGTGCTCCGAATCCCTTTTCTCCGAACGGAGATGGCTATCAGGATGTTCACACCACACAGTTCAGAGTGAAGAATGCCAATGTTGTCTATTTAGGCTTGATCAAAGTAGATTTTACAAATACGACGGTTAGTTTTGTGGCAGATATGAACGGTAACACCGGTCCTCATAATATTCCCTATTCAGACGGGATGTATCTTATTTTAAACAGACCGGCTGCCTATAATCATCCCGATTCCATTACTGTTCAGGCTACCGTAGAATATGAACTGACTATAGGCGGTACTAACTCTTATTCTGTCAATATCACAAGAGGCCAAGACCTTTATAAGGTGGGACAGAATAACAACCCTTATTATTGGGTCTCTTCCTCTATAGGTATGCAATTAGATTTTGGTTTCACCGGAGTCGATTATTTAGCAGTTTATGGAATAGAGGGGAACGGAACATTCAATATATATAACAATGACGGAAGTATTTTTTCTCTTAATGATTTGTATCCTGTGTATTACGGCGCTTTTCGAGACAACTATTATGATCTTTCTCAGATAGATACCTCTATTGGCAGGATCTATACCGTGAATGTCGGATCGGCAAGTTGTTCCATACCGGGTTCGGCAATTGAAGACGGAAGATATATCTATCGCATAATGATCACTAATGCCGTCGAACATGCCGCGGTAGAGACCGGAGAACTGCTGGTGAACAGTTTTCCGTTGGTCTTAGATTCCTATAATTCTCCGGAGCGAATATCACCCGAAAACCAGGACGGTCTTTTTGACCAGACGGTAATACATTACAGTGTTTCGGAAGACGCCTTTGTTACGGTGAAGATCCATAATCAATATGATGAAGTGATCAGAGTATTGAGGGTAAATCAGCTTTTATTCGAAGATCAGGGAAGCTTTGTCCTCTGGGATGGCAAAGATGAAGCAGGTGATTTCGTTTCCCCTGGCTCTGAAGAGATATTCATCGTAGAAGTTACAGCACACGACAGGTTTATCCCGGATGATGTGGTAAGTATTCAGAATAACATAATTGTCGATAATGCCCTGCCGGAGGGTGCTTTCTTATATCAACCACAGCCGGATTCCCTTTCTCAAGCCAATGTTCTGATATCAGGGACTTCTGATGAAATGAACAGTGATATCATTCTCTTCAAGAACGGGATCAATCAAGGGGTCGTAGGTCAAACCGGCAACTTCCCCGGGTATTTTGATTTCACCACAAATTTGGATGAAGGATTCAATGAGATCTATGTTAAATTGAGAGACAGTGTTGCCAATTTTGGTTTAGCCTCAAACACAGTCGAACTCTTTCTCGATTCCCAGCCTCCGCAGATAGTGGTTGTCTCTCCGGCAGCGGGAACAATTTTTAATGAAAGCAATATCGAAGTCAGAGCAAGTGTTTCCGACAGCGGCAGCGGAGTTGATTTAGTCAGATTCGGCTTCTCGGTCAATAACAGTCCCTCTCTCAGCTGGTTAACTGCTACGCAATTAACAGGAAATCTATATGGAGCAACTTATACGGTTCCGGCTAATGCAACCGAGCTTGATATTGCCATGTATGTTGAAGCGAAAGATGTTCTGCAAAACACCATTCAAACAACTACCCCCCGCATCTTTCATTTCCGTGAGCCGGAATCAATTGTACCACCGGCTTTTCTAAGCAGTTATCCGGTGTCTGATGCCAAGATCAGAGTTCTGGACGGCGACCGGGTAGAGGTAGTTATCGAGAGCGAAGGGGGCTTGCTCCCCGAACCGGATAGTTCCTACATCATTCTTTATCATCTACCGTCCGGGGAAGGGATTACTCACGGTTTAGGAGGAGAAGTAACCTATCTCTCTGACGGAGATGACTTTTTGATCAGGCTAACATTAACAGAACCGTTGGGGACCAATGGCGAGGATGACGGAGAATACAGGATTTTCTACCGGGCTGAAAATCTGGCGAACCAGCATATCACCGGTGAAGTTTTCTATACCTATGACACCCAAAATCCGGTTGTCAGTAATTATAGAGTTAATTTGAGCCAACAGCTGCTCAGCATAGGGGATATGTTGTATTTCAACGAAGCGATCAACTCCTTACAGGTAGATATCAACGATTCTCTTGCCGGTGTCGATTTTTCACCTAATATGACCAGAATAATACTCTACAACGAAGCGGATGTAACAGTGCCCGGTATCCGGGTTGTTGATGAAAACAGTGTCCGCTGGCTTCTTAATGAGCCTCTGGTCCCCGGTCAGGCTAATGATGGAATGTACAGAATATTCGTCAAGGCAACTGATCTTGCCGGCAATCAGGTAATAGTAAACAAAGAATTCTTGCTCATCGATACTGAAGAACCGCAAATTATTTCCCGATACCCGGCAGTAAATAGTTTTATTAACTCTCTTAACAACAACAGGGTTAATTTCCGGGTTATTGATCTTAACGGTTTCGGTTTGAATAATGAAACGACCCAGATATTTCTTTCAGGTGCGGGGACAGTCTATTCTCCCTCTAATAATGCCTCACTGAGCATTCAAAATGTTTCCGGTGATACCTATGATGTATCCTTGGTGCTTGATTATCCCTTAGCAGCTGACGGCAGTGCCGACAGTGTCTATGACATTACGGCAGATATTTATGATCTTACCGGAGAGATGGTTTCTGCAGATTACAGTTTCACCTATGATACGCAAAAACCGCTTTTTACGCAGCCAATTACGGGAAATGACGCAGGATGGAATACTAATCTGACGGAAGGGATCAATATTAATGAACCGGTCGATCACTTTACCATTAATATCAGTGATAACCTGACAGGGGTAAATTTTGCTTCTCCGAATACTTATCTGAGGCTGCACGATTCTTCCGGGAGCGTGATATCCGGTGTTTTGACTAACGACGGAAGCAGTCTGAGCTGGACATTAAACCAGACCCTTCCTAATGATGGAACAGCCGATGGAGAATATTACATAGCCTTCAGCGGAGTAGATTTTGCTAATAATATCCGGCAGGGGAGTATCAATTTTAATATTGTTAATCCCTTTTCACCAATAGTAATAGACCGTTCACCAGAGGCTAACAGTTTCTTAAATGAATTCAGTCCGCCGGTTATAACGCTCGATTTCGAGGACGAAAGAGGGATTAATACCAACGATTATTCTTTGAACTACCTGAAGCTGACAACCCCGCAAGGTTCAGTTATAGAACATAATAGCGGAGCCGTTCTGAATATCGAAGAGTTTGCTTCTGATATCTACAGTATGTCCCTGACCCTTGATTTTGATCTGACCCTGGAAGGTCAATATACTATTGATTATCGTATAGAGAATATTCAGGGATACATCAATAGCGGTCAGTGGTTCTTTTCCTTTGATAATGTCCCACCGGTCATTTCTGAGATAAAAGCCGGATTAGCTAACGGAACGGAAGTTGTGCTGACTAACGGTACTGTCGTATATCACCCTATCGCCAGTATCAGTGCCCGGGTCGTTGACACGACAGCCGGCTTAGCTTTCCCGGCAGATGATACTTTTATCACCGTCTCCGACCAGAGCGGTCTGCCCGTATCAGGTGAGCTAACTTACAACAGTTCAACTAATATTCTAAAGCTCTCCTTTGACGAAAATCTGCAGGAGATCAATACTACTTATACAGTCCAGATAAGGGCAATTGATAATATCGATAATAGTCAAGAGACGGTAAGAACTTTCCTTCTCAATGCCATAGAGGCAGAAATCGTCGAGATCATTCCGGCAGCCAATTCTCTGATCAATACTCCCGTCAGTTTTGTTTCTGTCAGTGTCAGATATGGAGAAGCTGTAACGCTCAACCTCTTTGAAACCTCCTTGAAACTGGTTACTCCCGAAGGTTACGTTATTCAGCACGGAAACGGTGCCGTTCAAACCATAAGTCAGGATGATGATGTATATGAGATAATGCTTGAACTGAATCAACCCTTATCCCCCGATGGAGATAATGACGGGGAATATACCATGGAACTGAATCTGGTTACCGATCTCTTTGAAGAGGGTCCCTTTGTTTCGAATTTTATCTATGATGTAACCCTTCCCTATTATGAAAACGTCCTGATCAATTCCGGTTCGGTTGCCGGCAGAAGCCGGAAAGAGAGTATCATGCTAACGGCTGAGGCTAATGATAATAACAGAGGTCATAACAATGAGCTGTTAAATCGCTCGGTTCATTCGATTCAAGCAGACTGTTTCGACCTGACTGCCGGAGTAGATTATTCTCCTAACCTGACAAGGATCACTCTGGCTGACGAAGATAACAACATTATTCCCGGGAGCAGGGTTGTTGAGGGTAATACCGTGAAATGGATACTAACCAATCCGATTGAAGATGATCCCGATAATGAGGGGCTTTATTACATCAACATCAAAATCACCGACCTGGCAGGAAACACTCTTACCCGGCAGTTGACTTTCATTCTTGTCTTTGATGTCACTCCACAGCTTGTTGATTATTCTCCGGACTATCTGCCCGGCTATACGAATAGTTTTACCCCTCCCGTTTTTGAAACGGAGTTTACGAGTTATTTCCCCCTGGTGGAACATATTGACTATTCTTATCTAAGAGTACTCCATCCGAATGGTTATCTGATCTCCGATAATAATGGAGGCAGCCTTACTTATTCAGATGAAGAAGGTCTCTATACGATGACTTTTGAACTGGCAGCACCACTCAGCACAAGTGGTGAGGATGATGGAACCTACACTTTATTGATTCGTGCTCAGAATACTGCCGGGGCTGTTTACGAAAATGAATTGGTGATGATCTATGATTCGCAATTCCCCTCATATTACAACCTGAGAGTTAATCATGAAAACAGCTCATCTCTCTACATTACTGATTTTATTACCGTTTATGATGATATATACTCGGTTCAGGCGCAATACAGAGACTATACCTCTGGTATTTACTATGCACCCAATCTAACGAATATCTCGCTATTTGATCCGGACGGCAGTCTCGTTAATGGTCAGTTGTCTTATATCGAGCATGAAGATGGGGTTATTGTAAAATGGACAGTTAATGATGACGCGATAATTCACGCTGACGGTTTTCAGGATGGTATCTACCGGGTTCAGATGAAAATCACCGACAAGGCAGGTAATCAGCTTACTCAAACAAACTATTTAGAGTTGCTCTCGACTATCCCTCCGGTAGCCGTTAGTATTTATTTAGATGCCCTTTACAAAGTTCACCTTCATTGGATTGATCAGGGAACAGAAAGGAATTCCGGCAATTCCGACAGGTCATTTTCTCATTACAAGCTGTATAGAAAGTATAATGAGCAAAACTGGGAGAGAATTGCTTACGTTACTGAGAATACTTATGTAGATAATCTGCTGCTGCAGCCGGATGGTTCATATCAATACAAAATTGTCTCTGTCTATATTGATTCACAGACCGGTTTCTATATTCAAAGTGACGGTATTTTATCCGATCCGGTAGTTCTGAATAGATTTGTTGATGTTACTTTCCAGCTCACTTTAGCTGATGGCAGTCTGCCTTCGGATATTGAACTGCATCTGATAAGTAATGACGGAGTCTATAATCAGGAGTTTTCCAGGATCTCGGGAACGGACGGGCTTGTTCAGATAGATGATGTTTTTTCTGAGATATATATACTGACGTTGCTGAAAGCCGGATATAACACAGTCATCGATACGATCAACATCGATAATGCCCATGATTTCTTTTCTTATGAACTGATCACTGACAACTCGTTATTGACTTGGAATTCCGATGAAACAAAACTCTACCAGAACTATCCAAATCCCTTCAATCCCACGACCGAAATTAGATTTGCCCTGCAGGAAAACTCAGTAGTAACCTTAACGGTTTACAATGTTAAAGGACAGGTGGTAAAAACATTGATCGAGAATCTTTATCTGGGACAGGGCATTCATAGAGTGAACTGGAACGGCGAGAATCAATTTCAGGAAAAAGCCGGGTCAGGGATGTATTTCTATAAATTAGTTGCCGATTCTCCCTCAGGGAGTCATGTTGAAAAGAGAAAAATGCTGCTGATCAAATAGAAATTTTATCTGAAATGAAGGGGTAAGTAACAGAGATTAAAACGGTATAGGAAGAGAGTTAACTTAATAAGCAATAATATGGCAGCAAGACTTAAGTTTGTTGTTATCTTCATTCAGATTATATTATGGGAGGACGTTAGTAACAAACAGAGCTTTTCTTGCTCCTTAACTTACTAAACGGCGATTTAAACAGGAAGTGCCTTATGACAATAGATGTTCTGCTCTCATTTTTTGCCTTCTTTCTCTATCTTCAGCTGGGATTGCAAATTGTCTTCAATCAGCCCTCTACGAAAGTAAACCGGACATTTTTTTATCTCTGCCTGAGCCTCGCTATTTGGTCATTCGGATTCATGTTTATTCATCTCTCTACTACCCCTGTAGATGTCAAATTCTGGGAAAGAGTCTCTTCCTTCGGGTGGATATTTTTCCCCGCCTTGTTGGTCTCTTTTTTCTTTGTTCTCAAAAAAAGTCAGAATATCCTTTTTAAATCCTTTTCACAGCTTATTTTCTATCTGGCAGCGGCGATCTTCTTCATTCAATCGCTTCTTGGCAATCTGATGACTAATAACTATATCTTTATTGATGACCGCTGGATGTTCATCCCGAATGTAGAATCCGGTTGGTATATTGCTTTCATGGCTTATCTTGTTCTTTCTCTGCTGTTAAGCTTCTATCTGCTGATCCACTGGAGTCTCTCTACCCGGAACAGAAAAGAGAAGAAACAATCTAAAATCATAATGATCACTCTGACTCTCTATTTTGCCGGTATTCTGATGACTAACTATATCCTGCCTATCTTCAGACCGGTAGATTTTCCCGGTTTGATCCACTTAACCTCATTCTTTTGGGCTGCCGGGTTTGGTTTTGCCATCGTGAGATATAAGTTCCTGGTCATCAGTCCCCAGACGGCTGCTAATGAAATTATCGCCAATATGAAAGAGCTTCTCTTTTTCTTAGACACCGAAGGAAAAATATTACGGGTGAACCAATTCACTCAGGATGTTCTCGGTTTTGAGTGGCGTGATATTATTGATAAGCCTTTCGAGAGTCTCTTGATTGGGAAAGAAACGGCCCAGGAATTGTTAACTGAACAAAATGAACTCGAGGAGATAAAGCCTCACGATTACTATCTGCGGAAAAAAAGCGGGGAAGTGATCCCCTTTAACCTCTCTTCAGCAAGTATCAAGGATGAAGCCGGAATGCCCCTGGGAACAATTGTCGTCGGTTATGATGTCAGGTATGAAAAGATGCTGGAAGAGGCTTTGATCGAAAGTGAACACAAATACAGGAAACTCTATTCGATGGTCAGATTGATGTGCGATAATGTGCCGGATATGATCTGGGCTAAGGATCTGGAAAGGAGATTTGTTTTTGCTAATGAAGCTACCTGTAAAAATCTCTTGTTTGCTGCTGATTCGGAAGAACCTATCGGAAAGACTGCTGAATATTTCTTTAACCGGGAAAAAGAGGGTAACCGGAAACAAAAAGAGTGGTTTACCTTTGCCGAAGGGGAGAAGAATTCCGACATGAGTACCTTGGAGGAGAGAAAAGCGAGCCGTTATGTGCAATCCGGATTTATCCGGGGCAGATTTACATATTACGATGTTAACAAAGCTCCTTTTCTCGATGAGAGCGGCAAACTCATCGGCTTAGTGGGTTGCGGTAGAGATGTTACCCAGGAAAAGCAGATAGAGGTTAGACGACAGCAGGCAGAGACTGCCTTAGCAAAAGAGAAGGAACTATTGTCGGTAACTCTCAGGTCCATCGGAGATGGAGTGATCAGTACCGATACCGAGGGAAGGATAATCCAAATTAACAAGGTTGCTGAACAACTTACCGGATGGAGCCGTAATGATGCCATCGGGGAGAGGATAGACCGCGTGTTCAGATTGTTAGATTCCCAGACGAAAGAGGTCTTGGAAAACCCGGTTGATCTCATCCTCCGATTAGGAAAGATCACTAGTTTTGAATATAGTCCGATCCTGGTGACAAAATCAGGGAAAGAGATGTATATTTCTAATAGCGGAGCACCCATATACAATCAATATAGTGAAGTTATCGGAGTCGTGATCGTCTTCAATGATATAACAAGCAAGCAGTTGATGGAATTAGAGTTAATGAAGATCCAGAAACTGGAGACTGTCGGGATTCTGGCAGGGGGAATAGCCCATGATTTTAACAATATACTAACAGCCATTGTTGGAAACATCTCATTGGTTATCAGGAAGTTGAAGGACGAACACCCTAATCTCAAGAACAGGCTGTTCACAGCGGAAAAAGCCTGTTTCAGAGCCAGGGATCTGACAAGGCAGCTTCTGACTTTCGCCAAGGGTGGTGAGTTAGTCAAGAAGACCATCAAACTGAACACCATTATCGAAGACAATGCCATATTTACCCTCAAAGGTTCAGAAGTGACTTATCTCCTGAATATTTCTCCTCAGCTTAAAGCGGTCGATGTTGATGAGAGCCAGATCTCTCAGGTTATTAACAATCTGGTGATCAATGCCAAACAGGCAATGCCGGAAGGGGGGGTGTTAAGAATAACGGCTGCAAATTGTATGATTGATGAGCAGTCAGGTCTGCCGCTGGCAAAAGGGGAATTCGTCAGGATCGAGTTTGCTGATGAGGGGAAGGGGATCCCTCCCGAGATTATCGGGCAGATCTTTGATCCTTTCTTCACGACCAAAAAAGAGGGGAGTGGTTTAGGCTTGGCAATTAGTTTCAAAATAGTTACCCGCCACGAAGGGCATATTCAAGTTCAATCGACGCCGGATAAAGGTTCTGTCTTTACCCTTTATCTTCCGGTCTCCAGAAATATTTTCATTCCTGAAGAGGAGTTGGAAGATGATCAAGCATTCAGCGGGGAAGGAACAGTCATTATCATGGATGATGAAAGTGAGATCAGAGCTACTCTCTCTAATATGCTGGAAGCCTTAGGATACGAGGTGATCAGTACAAAAAACGGGGAAGAAACAATCAGAGAGTTGAGAAAGGCAGTTTCAGAAAGGAAGAAAGTTACCTTCGTGATTCTTGATCTGATCATTGTTGGCGGTATGGGAGGGAAGGAGACGGTTATCAATCTCAGAGAGATAAACCCGGATATTAAAGTCTTCGTTTCCAGTGGTTATTCCAGTGACAAGGTTGTTTCTAATTACACAAAATACGGGTTTGACAGCATAATTGAAAAGCCTTATACAATAAATAAACTGATCAAAGCGATTAGGGAGTTACCTAACAGGGAGAATGAATAAAAATTAGCTATTGCCGGTTGCGTTCCTTGCCAATATAGAGCCTGTACCTGATATACATCCCCCGCTGGATACATGGTAAAAAGCAGGGAGAAACAATCGAATAAGCTTTTTGATTATCTTCTATTAACTCTTCATCACTCTCAATGATATTATATATTTATGTTCAATAGTCACATTATTCATTACTCTGCTCTCTTCAATAACGGTTAGCTGCAGAAACCTTGGAGTTACGTCATGAAAAATGAACTTTCCCTTTACAAAGCAAAAAAAAACCCACACTGAAGTGTGGGTTTTAAGATAAACAGGTAATACTGATTATTATTAATCGTCAGCAGGATCTGTAGTAGCGGCAATAGTCATGGCACCAGTGCCTGTTACGGCAATCTGTCTTCCATGTTCATGAGTAGTGTTCCAGCCGCGAATAGTAATCAGATCAGCAGCGGTTGTTCCGATTATGGTGTAACTGGCATTCTCGTTTGTTGCCATATTAGCCGGAATGGTAAACCCTACAAAGGTATCACCGGCACTTCCACCCATGCTTGCAGGGCGAAGACGGTATTGATAAGCCATTGCACCAATGTTATTCAGGTCAGCAATGATAGCATCAAGATTGCTCTGTACTGCCTGAGCTCTAAACATTGTAATACCAACTGCGATTGCTATACCGACAAGTATTACACTCAAAACGATCAATAGAATTTGTTGTTGTCCCATAATATCCTCCAATATTTTGTTTGGTTAGCTCTTACAAATGCAATATGCGTGCCAAAGGTTTTAGGGTTAAGATAACTTGTTGACAGATAATGAGATAAATAAACCATATGATTATCAGAATAAGCGACCGGGGAGGCTGAAACTCCTTTAGAATAGGGTTCCGTGGTAGAATGACCCCTAACTGGCTGTTATGACATAAATATATTACACACAGGAAAGTGGTGTCATAATAACAAGACAGTGGGGAAAATAGTTATCAGCCCTCTCATAGTAGAACCGGCAAGAAACGATTGTTATGGTAAGGTCTATAATCTAAGAAGAGGATGCAAAACGTCTGAGCAAAGCGAAGATTTTTAAACGACCAGGGTAAGTAACCGGGCATAAAAGGAAAGAAATTGAGGTGGTGTTTTTCTAAGCTGACAACGCCTCTGAACTCTCTATGTAGGGTAGGATCTCAGAGCCAGACAGCTCTGTTAGATAAGACTTTCAGACAGTTCAGGATTATCTTTAAGAGTTTCTTTAGTCATTCATTGCCTAAGAAAAGGGAGGCTCTTATTATTTCCTCGAGTTGAGTAATAAAGAGAAATCACACAAATCAACCAACTTTAGGGCAGCAGTTTGGGTTCCAGTTCAGGCTGCCGCTGCCGCTGCTTTTCGATCTCTTCAGCTACATCACGCTGGAGAGTTCTCCTTTCATGGATGGGAGGCAGTATAGTAGCCTTGAGTATGATTATCAACTCTTTATTCTGTATTTCGTGGCGGTCATATCCGGTAAGATATCTGATCCCAAAGAACCACCAGGGCAAATCCTTAAGAAGGGGAATGCCTCTTCTAAGATTTCGGGTCTGGGCAGTTGTTAAGCCTCCGATAATAGTCTCTTCACCGCTGTATAATGTCTTAAAACTCTCAACTTCAGCGGTAGTTTTGGAATAGCCTGTTGGGCTGGGGGCAGCAGTACTTCTTTCTACCCTGATACTCAATTTTATCGCTTTGTTCCGTTCTTCATCAAGAATAATGTGTGGTGTTACTCTGACGATAGTACCAGACTGAACTTGAACTTCCCTGGCTTGTTCGACTTCAACCCCTGTGCTGGTAATTCCGGCGAGAAGGATGGTATAATCGATACCGTCCTGAACGGTACCCATTTCCCCGGAGGAGACAGTAACCTGAGGGGTAGAAATGACGTGTCCCTTATCGGAAGCTGCCAGCGCTCTGAAGAGAGATCTGACATCTACTCTGGAGGTGCCGGCATCGAAACTATGGGTTCCTGTATCAATTGTTACGATGCTTTCTGCTAATTGGGCAGCTCCGGAGACATTAGCGGAGATATTAACGCTGCCACCCACGAAAGTACTCCAATCGATTCCCAGTTCGCGAACTACATTGAAATCTGCTTCAAAGAAGGTTGCTTCAATCAGGATATCATCGATAAACTCAATCTCTTCTTCCGGTTCGAGATCAGTCTTTTTATTGATCACAAAAGCATTAGGTCTTTCGGTCAGGAGAAGATCATTATATTGAAGTATGCTCTTGAAAGCCGCTCTCCAATGGATACTGTCCAGATTCATCCCGATTGGATCAGAAAATTCCGAGAGATCAAGGAGTGTCTTATTCTCATATTGCAGATAGTAATCAGCAAAAATCTTTACGGCGTCAGGGAAGCGGACATTTTCTGAAAGACTTATCAGATCTGCTTCACCGGAACGAGAAGAGAACAAGTTAACAGAAGTTAAAGAGATAATAAGGGTGGTCACTAATATATAGAACTTAATGGTTTTCATAATCTGTAACTCCTTCGGTTAAGCGCTGCGGGTATAATGAGTCATTATCTCTTACTGTGAGATTACTGCTGTTCGAAGACTTTAATCTTGCTAAGCCTGAAGATAATGTTATAGATATCTCCGGTTCGGAAATAATAGTGTGATTTGTCATTTTCATTTCATTCTCTAAGGTAGAAGGTTAAAAAGCTTCGATTTTCAGCCGGATATCTTCGGATATTCCTGTCGGATTGATACGGAAAATAGCTTCCTGGTTCTCCCAGTCGAGTCTTTGCAGGGTTCCATATCTGATCTTATCACCTTCATACAACACCTCTATGTTACCGGTTCTCCGGTTTCTAATGAACAGACGCTGTGGTGTCATCCCGACAACGATAATCTCAGAAATATCGAGCAGTTCTCTGAATTCTTCCGTATCAAAGTGCATCGGATCATGGATGCGGGGATAGAATATGTTGTAAACCAGTCTTCTTTCCCGCAAGTCTTTCAGGGCAATGTTGTGATATGGAACTCCTGTGGAGGTGTAATACGCTTGGAACTCGATGTTAAAATTAACTTTACCCTGTTCTTCCGGCCGCAAAGTACCTAAATTGATTGTTTCGATGGTTAAGAAAAGAGGCTGTCTTTCCAGTTGGTCTATGAGAACATAGAGCAGATTGATATAAGCTTGTCCGGTAATAGAATAACGAATAAAATTCACATCCGGATCATTTTCCACAATGCCGGAGTTGACCAGTCTGAAATTGAAATGGAAATTGTTGCGATATTTGTGAAAAATATCAAAGATATAGGATAGCGTAATCGTTGAATTATTTAGATTAGGCATTACTTTATCGGTCAAAAAAAGTTCTTCCCGTAGTTTTTCCAGTTCATTTCTCAAAGAAGGTTCGGTCGCCAATTCGGCTTGCAGCATTCTTAACTCAGTTTGAAGTTTCGTTCTACTGACCAACAGTTCTTCATTCTCTCTTACCAGATTTCCACGAAAAAGATAAGATACTATAATCGTCAAAATAAGAAGGATAATAAGAGCAATAAGATTACGGGTTTTGTAATCAAGTCCCTTTTTATACAATAGAGTTAACTTATATTCTCTCATCCTTCTATCAATCCTTTGATACTTCGTCAGGGGTTTCAATGAATGTTGTATCCGCAATGACAAACCCATCTAACAGGTTCGGAATCTCTTCAATTGTGTGATTGTAATATCTATTAAAACTTTTGTTGGTAATCCGTGATTCCCGCAGATAATTCAAGCGTTTTGTCTCTAAAGGATCAGGCATACCAAAGACTATCTCATAATCCCAGACGGTATGGTCCCGGACAATATCTTTGTTGATATGTTGGATAGCAGCGTCTGGGAATAATCTGGAAAGAGCAATAATATGAAGACGGTTAGTCGCCCTTCCGGTTAATTTGATGCCTTTTTGATCATTTGTCAAAGAGATCAGCCAATTAATCCGGTTCCGGCTGAAATTGTCAGAAATCTTTTCCATGATAAAATGCCACTGATTTCTTTCTCCGATCAGCAGCTGAGAACGGGCAATATTCTGTTTTATGGTGCTGATCTCCTGTCTGATAACATTGAGGGAATCAACCTGGGCACGACTTACCTCTATCTGCGATTGGGTGCTCTCTTTTTCTAAAATAATCCGCCTGTTTTCGGTCTGTAAGTGTAAGAGTGTGTTTATACTGATAAGGGCTGCAAACAGAGTCAATCCGAGAAAAGTGAAACCTACTGCATTGATAGAGAAGAAATTCTGCTGTTCCCTCAGCTGCTTTGGAAGGAAATTAGCACGGAGCAATCCCTGTTTTTTGGGAAGGGCTGCAAGAACCGCCAGCATGATCGGGATAATATATTCTGCTAAAGTTGTTTCATCATACCTGTCCGAATAGTCGATCAAATCCATCAGTGTGAGGGGTAACAGATATTCGACTCTGGCTTCCGGCTGCCTCTCTTTTATGTAATCAAGCATGGAGTTGTTCACTCCGTTGCCGGCAATGAAATAATTATCAATATTTGCCAGTTCGAGATGGGAGCTCTCTAATTTCAAGCGGGAAAAAAGAGTCTTAACCGTATCTTTGGAGTTTGCCCCTTCATTGATAATGGGAAGTTCTGCTAACAGATCATACCCTTTGACCAGGGTAACTCTACTGGAATCGACACCAATGTAAAGGATTGCCGTAATGGCGTCTGCTCTTAGAGAATAATTAAAACGTAAAGCATTGATCAAGGCAAATTCATTGGTCTGGATGTAAGAATAATGATACCTTTTCTTAGCTACAGTGCGGTTGAGATTTATCAGCTTTTCCAGTAACTCCATTTTACCTTCATGGCTGACACCAACATAGGTATCGTCAATCCGCTTGATATAAGCAAAAGACATTACAGCCGGTGATGCTTCATCGAAAAACTGTTTTTTCAACTCTGAATATATCTTCTTTTTTCCCGGTTTCCCCGGTATTTCCATTTCTCTGTACGCTACATTGGAAATATCAAGATTGAGAGAAAGCTTACCATCAGCAAAATTCATCTCCCGGGCAGCTGTTTCAATAGTGTTCTCTTCTTTTCTCTCCTCTTGCTGGTCAATCTCTTCCGGAAGAAATGGGTCTTTAGGGGGTGCCGGCTGCTCCGGAGCAGGAGAGGGGGTTTCAGTATCACCATTGGATTCGAAATCAAAATCAAAGTCCATTCCGCTCATGGAATCATCGAATTCCTCTTCAGTCGATAGCGGTGTCTTAACTTCCGGAACTACTACAGAGCGGAGATCGAGAATCCGGACAAACTCTTTGTCCGCTTGTAAGTTGGCGATTTTTATTATTGAGGCATCCTGCATCAATCCGAAAGATTTCAATTCTTTTGCCACTTTAATCCCTTAACCCATTTTGTTTTGGTAGTATTGTATCAAATCTACCATTCGCTTCTTATTGTTAGCAAAGCCAATTGCCATTTTCTTGCTGATTTGTTTGTGCATATAGAGACGAAGCAGATCCTGTTCCATCGTGTACATTCCGTGATCCTTCCCTTCCGTTACCATCTGATAGATCTCTCCGATATTGTTGTTGATGATTGCGGCAGCAACATTGGGAGTAACGTTCAGTATCTCTTTCGCTAATACCCTCTTGCCATCAACCGAAGGTACAAGTTTTTGAGAAATAACGACACTGAGCACGTCGGCTAATCTCATCCGGACACGATGCTGCTCTTCAACCGGGCATTCGGCAACAATGCGGTGAACACTCTCGGAAGCTGAACCGGTATGAAGAGTCGAAAATACCTTGTGCCCGCTATCAGTTATCTCCAGGGCGGTCATGATCGTATCGGGATCTCTCATCTCACCGATCACAATAATGTCAGGGTCCTGACGCAGAGACTCGATAGTCCCGTCTTTGAATGAAAGGGTATCACGCCCAACTTCCCGGTGTCTTACGATGCATTTACGAGACTCGTGAAAATACTCGATAGGACTGCCGATGATCGTGATGTGCCCTTCATTACGTTTATTATTCATATTGATTATGGCGTCGAGAGTCGTGCTTTTTCCCGACCCGGTGATCCCGGTAATCAAAATCAATCCTTTCTTTTCGAAATCAAGATCAAATTTCCTCAGAATTGGGGGGGGGAACCCCATAGATTCCAGACTTATCGGTGTAGGATTGATCCTGCGGAAATTAACAGCCAGAAAATCAAGATCCATATAGGCGTCTGCCCGGAAACGGTTCAGTACTCCATCTAACTCGAACTGGTAAGAAAAATCGGCGTTTTGAGAGAGCAGGATAGAATCGATCTTTTTCTCCGATAAGATTGAACAGATCAGGGCAGCAGCATTATCTTTATCGATTTCAGGGAAATCAAGACTCGGGAATTTCCGGCTGAAGATCCTCATCCAGATTTTATTATTAGAGCCCATTCCGCCAAAATCGAGGTCGGATGCTTCTAACTCAATCATTCTGGTGAGAAATGACTCTACAGCTTTTTGTCCTTCCAGCCTGTAGTCATTGTTTTCACTGATTATCCGGTTAATTTCGGATACTCTGTCCACTCCCTGGATATAATAAGGAATCTCTTTTAGTTTTGAGGAAAATGAATAACTCATCTAATAGTTCCCCGAAAACAAATCCTCTGTTCTTGTCATTGCCTGTCCCAAGTTCTGTTATTCTATAAACCCATTAGTTATTTACCGCTTTTATATCGCCAAGTCGATTATATTGTCAAGAATAAAATGCCTAATCAATAGCAATAAGGCAAATATTATTCTCCGAATATCGTTGTTCAGGGGTGAACTGTTTAAGCGGCAAAAACGGGAAAAGTAGCGACAAGCCGCGTCCTGACAGCTTAGATATCTGTTCTCAAACAGTTCATGAATAATATTGAGATTAAAATTATGAAGCATTAAGACAGGTTGAATCTTTTTAGATTACTCCTGCTTAGATTGATGATTCAGCAGAGAGAGAAGGAAAAAGATACTTGTCGAATCTGTTCATAAACAAATCAAGCTATAGCTGCTCTTTTTTTTTCACTGCTATAGAAAACAGGCGATTTTTCTCAGGTTATTATAGACTTAATTGTTAGGTTAGCAGAGAAGAATTGCACAGTCGGGCCGAGTCTGCTGTGCCGATACTCTCTGATGACCTTGAGATACAATTGGGCATCATGATATTATAGCACAGTTTGATGCTTGAGACTGTTTTTTAACGAGTTGTGTTCTTACTATGTGGAAAGGATTATGCTGAGTGATTATGATAAGAGGGCTCACTTCCTCAGAAAAAGCTAAAGGAAGAAGTAACAAGAGGGAGGGGTGATTCGTGACACGCCCATACAAGTATTCTATCAATGATAATCAGTTGTAATTACCAAGTCTCGGGGCTATATCTCCTCTTGAAAGGATAAAACCAGAGCCGGATGCTCCAGGTGCGAAGATCAAAGAGAAGACAATAGTAAGATTTTTGTTGACTAAGTGTTTGGAGACTAAAAGATGAATTAAAAGATATATCACTAAAAGCAGGATGTTTTTCTAAGACTGATTCAGCTAAAAAACTTTTAAGGTGAGAGTATGTTAAAAGAATTTCGCTACAAAGGTACGCGAATTGACAGCGGTGCCAGATTGAGAGGTGTCTGTGCTGCAAACAGTTTATTAGAAGCCCGAAAAAAGATATACGAGCTGGCTAATGCCAATAACTTTCATGTTGATTCCATCGAAAAGAAGAGAATGTATATCTACAAGGGTATCTCTGCTACAGGAAATAAAGTTAACGGAGAACAGGAAGCTTTTTCTAAAGAGGAATTGGTCAGGGTGTTAGAGAGTCTCAACATGACGAATATCAAAGTTGAGCCTATGCTGCTTGATTTCCGTTTTGCTCCCCCCTTCGCTGATATCGTGATGTTCATTTCTCTCTCCTCAGACATGCTAAAAGAGAACATGCGGTTTGATGAGATTCTGAAGATTCTGGGGATGGACATGCAGAACAAGACACTGAAAAGGACGATAAGGTATATCTCCCGTGATTTGAAGCAGGGCCAGGATGCTACGGTTGTCTTTATGAAATACGCAGACATTTTCGGAAAATTTACCTCTTATATGCTCGGTTTAGCTTCAAAATCTGGTAATATGTCCGAGATTTATGATAACACAGCCAAATATCTCGAGCGTCAGCAGGAATTTAAGAAGAATCTTCGCCAGGTATTGGTGATGCCGATGGTTACTCTAATTGCTATTGCGGTAGCTGTCGGTTACTATATCGGGGTGCTTTTCCCGGAGATAACCGAGATGTTTATTCAGTTTAACATAGAACTACCTCCGATGACAGCTGCAACACTTCAGGTAAGTTACTTTTTGCAGGACAACTGGTGGTGGTTGTTGTTGTTATTCTTCACCCCGATCATTCTGGTAGTCTATTGGTTCAGCACTCCTAACGGAAAATTAGCCAGAGACAGATTGATCTATAAGATTCCCATGGTAGGTCCACTGCTTCACAAAATGAGTATCGAGATCTTTTTCCGGGTTTTTGCTACTGTTTATACAGGTTCCGGTAATAACATGGAGGTTATCCAGTTATCGGCGGAAGCCTGTGGCAATGAGTATATGGAGAAGCAGGTTAAGGATGTAACTATAACCAGAATGCTCAAAGATGGAGCCGGATTGATAGAATCACTCGCTCAGTCGGGAGTATTTACCGAGACAGTGATTTCCCGTCTGAATGCCGGATCTGCAACCGGATCGGTGAAGCGTTCCGCTGAGCAGATAGCCACCTATTATGAGAAGGAGACCGGATACAAATTCAAAGCGATACTCAGCTCAATTGATATCTTCACGGCAATGATAATCATGCTTGTCATGACCTTTTTGATAGTTGTTTCTTCCGAAACCGCTTTCATTAGACCACCGACACCGGGAGGATAAAGATCGGAGGTCTTAGAGTACGGTGGAAGATTCCGGTATCACAGTTAGCCTATTGCTAATATAATGATCCGGGGTTTTGATAGTTGAAAAAATGAGAAGAAATAATCGTTTTGAAAAGTATCAGCTCTGAGTCAGGAAGAAGAAGATATTTCACCTCTCTATAAGGAGTTATTAAAGGATATTAAGATATGAATGATAATCATTTGGTAGCCAAGCTTTTAAGATTGAAAAATATCATCAATGATGATATTCATAATGCGATAATCAGCCGGACAAATACTCTGGGCAGCAAAGCCAAAGTTGACCGGATTCTGATCGAGGAATATCATATCGACCGTGACGCGGTCTATACAGAGATAGCTAAGATCTATGCCATTCCAAAAATTATTATCAACCTCGAAGATTTAAATGACTCGGATGTCTCGGAGGTAAAGGACATGATCAACAGCCTCCCCAAAGAGATCAAAGAAGAGGTATTTAACAAAAGGATCATTCCCTATAAGATTCAGAAGAAAAAGAATGAGGCGTTGATTATTCTCTCGTCCGTACCGACTGATAATTTCCCCAAAACTCTGGCTGCCGTACTTAAATATAAGCGATATGAGATATTTTACTGCCCCTATGAAAAAATTGATAAGCTGATCCGGTTTATTGCCAGAACAGAAGAAGACGATTATCTGAAAAAAATCCTCGATGAATCGGAAGTACAGATCGATCTTGCCGATCAAACAGTCCAGGAAGAAGAGCAGGAAGAGCTGATTGAGCAGGAGATCAATAAGGGGGTATTGGTCTATCTGTTTGAAGCAGCTCTCATCGAAGGGGTAAAGTCCGGCGTGAGTGATATTCATATCATTCCCTACGATAATACTTCCGTTGATATCAGATACAGACAAGACGGAAAACTGCATCTCTGGAAAAGAAAGGAGAATGTCAATCCCCAGGCTTTTCTTTCAGTTGTTAAAGACCGTTCCAATAATGTTGACCGTTTTAAGATTGATGAAGCTCAGGACGGTTTTATCCAGAGAGAGATAGAGGGTCATACTATCCGTTTCCGGGTATCGATCCTGCCGATAGTTGCCAAAGAGCATAGCAAACACTTCGAAAGTATAGTTATTAGGATTTTGGATGACCGTAATGTTATCGATAATATCGATGAATTGGGGTTTCTCCCGAAAGCAAGAGAGGATTTTGAAGATGCCGTGACCAGACCTCAGGGTTTGATTATTGTAACAGGTCCGACCGGAAGCGGTAAAAGTACTACTCTGTTAGCAGCTCTCTACCATGTGATAACTCCCGAAAAGAATATTCTGACGGTTGAAGATCCGGTCGAATATGTGATAAAAGGTGCCAGACAGCTTAAGATCAGCGGGAAGATGGACTTTGGTCAGGCTATCAGAGCAATACTGAGACACGATCCCGATATTGTTATGGTGGGTGAGATGCGAGATAAGGAGACTGCCGAAACAGCAATTAAGTTAGCCAATACCGGTCACTTAACCTTTTCCACTCTCCATACGAACGACGCCCCAAGTGCGGTTTCCCGTCTCTATAAGATGGAGATCGAGACCTTTCTCTTAGCTTATGCAATTAACATCATCGTTGCTCAGCGGTTGGTCAGGAAGCTTTGTGACAATTGCAAAAGACCTGTATCAAAGGATAAATATGAGTATCTGATGCGGAACGGAATAACCGAAGAAGAGCTCAATTCAGGAAAGATCTATGAAGCAGTCGGGTGTGATAAATGCCGGGCTACCGGTTTCAAAGGTCGTAAAGCAATACATGAAGTGCTGCTTTTCAGTAAAGAAGTTCGACATGCTATAGTCAACTCCAAAACTGATATTAATGAAGATCTGATCAGAGAAATTGCCAAAGGGCAGGGTATGCTCTCTTTGAGAGAAGCCGGTGTGGAACTGGTACGATTAGGTTTCACGACGATTGAAGAGGTTATTTATACAACCACGATCGCTTGATGTATTAGTGTAATAATTATGATATTTACCCGCAAGTAATGAGAATAGAGGTAGAAATGAGATCGAGAATTTTGATCATTGAGGATGAACAGGAAACAAGGGATCTTTTCAGGAGTTTTCTTGAGGATGATGGCTATGAAATTGATGAAGCAGAGAATGGAACGGAAGCGTTTAATCTTGTCACTGAGAATATCTATGATCTTTACATAACGGATATTGTTATGCCGGAGATGAACGGTATTGAGTTTTTGAAGGTACTTAAAACCCTTGACCCTGATGCGGTAGTGATCGTTGTGACCGGTTACAAAAGCGAAGAATTCGAAAAAGAGGCGAAGAAACACGGAGCTTTCTGTTTGATGAACAAGCCGGTCAGATTAGAAGAATTCCGTAAAGTAGTAGAACAGGGTTTGCTGGAAAGGACGAAACTGCACGATTCAAGTATCTCAGAAAAACTATTGAGAATGAAGGCGAAGCTAAACACGAACAGAGAATTAAAAGAGAGAGTATATAATAAGTTCAAAAGCTTTTTACTCGGGCTGGAACAGATTGAACCTAATTATGTTGAGTTTGGAGGACCCGGGTCCGATAACAAGATCTGGGGAAAGTTCTGCTCATCACTGAAACCACTCCCCTTTGAGGATACTTTCTCACAGGAAGAGATCAACATGATGGTTTTGAGTGTTATCAGTAACTCCCAACTCGATAAATTGCTTGAGGATAAAGCGATTGAAACAGTGATAAATCTACAGGCTGAAAAGAAGAAATCCCGGTTTATGCTGAAGAGCTATTGTGATTGTGAGGAGTTGGTCGTAGAGATTAACATTGAAAGACAATCTGTCCTGGATATCAAAAAGATGAAATTCAAGGAACCGGTTCTTGCCAAATTATCTTTTGCCGGAGATAATAACGGACTGGTGATCATCTCAGGGTTAAACGGCTCGGGAAAAAGCAGTCTGGTTGATGCAGTTATCAATCTCAATAATGAAACTAACAGCGGCAAAATATTTATCATAAATGAATTAATGGAGTACAATCATCATTCGAAGAAATCGATTATCAGACACCAGAAAGTAATCAGAGATACCAATTCTTATGTGGAGGCAATGAATAAAGTTCTCGATTATTCTCCGAATATGGTGGTTATTGAGGATATTGCAGGTCCGGAGATTCTTGATGCTGCAATGAGATTGGTAGAAGGTGGTACTCTGGTTATCGCGACCATGCGAAAGAACAGTGTTCTGGAAGTTTTGGGTAAGCTTCTTGCCTTCTATCCAGAAGAAGATCGGGTAACCATTTACCGCAGATTAGCCCGGATGTTAGGGGCTGTTATTTGCCGAAAGTTGATCACCTCTAACGGGAATGAGCTTTTACCGGTCAAAGAGGTGCTTATTAATAATGAAGCAGCGGCAGAATTGCTGTTCAGGGGAGATATCAACAACCTGTTCCAACTGATGCTCAAAGAAAGAGGAGAGGGAATGATAACAATGGAACAGGAGCTATTGAGCTATGTGAAAAAGGGATTACTATCGGAAGCAATTGCCGTTGAAGCCTCCAATCGTCCTCAGAGAATGGAGGAAATGATAGCTAAACTAAAAGTAAAAAACGCAAGCAAAGAACTGTAACCAATCCTCTGACTATTCATCAGCTTAGCTAAACTATACAGAGTGACAAAACAATAAATCTGTCATATTTTTGCCTGAATAGCCAATAAACCTCCTGCTCTCTACAAATTCTCTGATGCAGCCAGAAAATGATGTTCTATCTATTGAGTTCAGAGATTTTTGGGTTACTTTCTCAGTTATTTTGAGGAACAGAATTTATTTCCAGCTGACGACAGATATCTCATCTTCTCCTTCTCCGCTGCCCCAGAGATATTCGAAGGACTCGTCCTCATAATCCTCATCATAAAAGACCCTGGTGTTTCCGAGTGCTGCGAAACTGCCGGCGATGACAGCTCCGCGGATGCGTCCGCTTCCGGATAAGCTTACATGAGCGTTAGGGGCATATACAAACCTGGAGTTAGCCTCAGCATTACCACTGACTATAACATTTGCTCCGCCGGTAATGATATGACCTACTATACCGCCGGAACCTCCAATTATTACATCGGCAATCTCAGCATACAAGGAACCGTGAAATTTCGTGTTCCCTGCCGGATTAACTGCCGGTGAACCGGCATAATTCATGTGGAGAGCAGCATTATCACCGTTCAGATTGACCGTACTGCTGCCGTTCAGGGTAAAGTTGTCTTCGACAAATAGAACCAACCGCCCATCACCCTGTAAATATATGTGACCCTGCTGAATATCGAGGTCCCGAACTCTGAGGACTCTGTCTTCACCACCTAAATCAATAAAGAGGTTACAGTTCGCGGTTACTCTTATCCTGTCATAATTGCCATTTTCATTGATATGGGCAGTTTGAACACCTGTCAGAACAATATCAGATTTTGCAGTCAGGTTCGTCGGGAATTCCGGGAAATCAGGCATCGGGTAAGGTTCCGGATCGGGGAAGTGAAGCATATCTCTTGCAATGTGTTCCCCTTGCCTTCCTGCTCCTCTGGCGGATTTAACTACATCATAATGATCAACACCTGTTAAGGTAAAGAAATTGCCGTCAACATGGGTACTCCAAGCGAAGTTGACACTCTGGGGTGTTGAGGAGTAAGTGCCGGAATCACCCACTATTCGGGAACTACCTGTCAATTCAATCCCGGCGAGACTTGTCACCGCTAAGTTAGGGTTAATATTAAAAAAACTGCCTCCTCCACTCTGAGTGACATTCAGGGTGACGTAGGTTTCATATTCAATGGATGAGTTACCACTCTTTCCCACAGAAGTCAGCTCAATAAGACTGCCCGTCCTTTCACCGGAAACGAGATAACTTCCATCCAAATCCGACCATTGCACAAAAGTGTTGTTATTATTCGGGAAATATTGCACAACATTCTCGTCAGGAAAACTCCATTCTCCTTGAATAAGTTGTGACACGGCAATTTGTGCTGCACTATGGGCAATATTTCGAGCCTGATTCTGATGAAAAGCTAAAATATTACGGGTTTGGGTTACAGAGCTGAGCCGGTTGTTTGATATAACAAAAAATGCTAAAATCATTAATAAACTTAAAACCACAATTATAGCGTATCTTCCCATGATCCTCTCTCAAATTTAGATTTGAAAAAAAGTGTTATTGCCAGCTTAATACATAATAACGGGCGGTAACAATTTCACTTGATTCAAGCTCACTTAAGGCTTCATCATAAAAAAGGCTGCATCTAATCTTGATGTTCTTTCCGAGAATAGCCCCTTTTAGGGTGAATTTTGTCCCGTAAATATCTATATCTGCTTCGGGAGCATAAACGACCCCAGTAAAGGTTGTATTGTTACTCCCCTGAAGATTCACGTCCGTACAGGTTTCGGTGCCGTAAATTATCAGATTCTCAGCTACACCTGTTTCGTTAAAGATGCCGTTACCCCGGTTGTCTAAGGAACCGCTGATGTAGATCTTGAGGGAGGCACCCGAATTGAGAATCAATTTGGAATTACCGGTAAGCCTCAAATTAGCCTCAAGATAGAGATTGGTATGACCTCCGGAGAATTGAACAACAGTATTACCGCTCAGGTTCACATTATTCTCTACCCGGTAATCACCGGCAGTTATTGTATGGGAATTATTCGGGATGGTGATGATGTTTCCACCCCCCGGATCGGGAACGACCGGCATATCCTTATCTACTTTGTGGGAAACAGTACCGTGGATCTCTCCGGCATTACTAAAAACCCCGTCGGGACCATAACCTACTTTGGCATCATTAGTTGGTGTAAAGACAGGATCGTCTGAATTGAAGCTGTTAATATATCCCTGAGGATAGATTGAAAGGTCATACTTACTGTAAGCTGCGTAGTCAAAGAGAGTCGTCGATTCTTCAATTTTTCTGAAATGAATTCGGGTATCATAAACTCTGTCATTCGATTCCCCTGATACGGTTATGATCAGATTATTATGGTCGGGTTTCGTAATATTATCTATCTTGTAGCGGCCGTCAAGATCTTCCCAGGTGGCAAAGCTCATGAGGGGATGAACAGAAATATTTCCTGTCGGATAGAAGATGTCGAACTTCCAAACCCAGCTTTTGGGGTTAATAACGTTCTCTATGACGATCTGGGCGGCACTGTAAGCGATATTCTTGGCTTTATTATATTCAAAGGCATCGATGTTTCTATCGACGGTAATCCGGCTGGTATTCGTAGTACTGATGACGAAATAGGTCAACAAGAGCACTAATGTTGTCACAAGTATTATTGCATATCGTCCCATCTTTTACCTCCTTTTGAGGTTAATCTTATTTCCATGAATGAACAACTGATTGAAAACCATGATTATAAAGAAAACGAGCATCAACCCCCCGGTGAAGGGAGGCGGTATCCCCGCAGAAAGAATTCTTTTTGGAGTTCAGTATAAAACTGCTCGTTTTCGCAGGATGAATAGAGTTGATCGGGTGAGCTTCCGACAGTGATATTAACCCGGATAAGATATATGTTTTTCATATCTTTAACGGTATCCGAAGTATTGACCGGTTCTCCGCCGCTGCCCCATTCGACCATATTGAAAACGTAAATTTCATCGTCGGATCTGTCAACCAGTCGTAGATGATAGGTCCGGGAATCTAACTGAGTAGTCTGATATATGTGAAAGTTGAGAGGACCCGGGTTAGCCGAAAAGGTCATATCCCATTCTCCTCTGATCGTTAATCTCTGTTGAGCAGATGAATAATTTTTGACGATCTTGGTTTCCCCTTGCGAGAGAGGGGAGACGAGCATTACTAAAGAGCCGGCACTTATGGCAGGATTCCCGGTAACCATTACGGAATTAGAAGAGAGAACTGCTGAAACCGTACCGGTAAGAAGCTCGGAACCTTTCGTTAATTTAAGAATAAAGAGTGAATCGTCTTCAGCTTCCATAAAGACTATTGTTCCGTCAGGATCCCTGAAATATATAGAGTTCGTGTTGACTCTAACCGAGTCTGAGACAAAGCTGTGGAGGTGACGGATCTCCTCCTGGATTATCGTTACTGCCAAATCGGCAACTCCCTGGAGTTGCTGCATTACCTGATTTTCCGTACTTGATCTGAGAGTCATCATATGGACACCTAAAACCATCAGGGCTATTATCCCGGCAACAATTACCGATTGGACAATATCAAGTATCGAAGCCATTACTTAACTCTCCCGAAAAACAGAATAATCATTATAATTACCACCATTTACTGAAAGCAGTAATGTATCTCGATTTCAAAAACTCATCACTTTTGGAAGAATCTGAATAGATGGAAACCGTTACTTTTTTATACTCGTGATTATTACTGCTGACGGTAATAGTTCCTGTATGTACGGCAACATCAGAGTAAAGGATATTCCCGGAATCAGTAGTATAAGGGTCATTCCATATCGCGTTGCTGTCATTTACTCTGGCCTCAAGATCATCATAACCACTCTCTGTGTTAGCAATATTGGACAAGACTTCGATGAGAGTCTGGCCATAACTGACAGCCTCCAGTTCATGCTGGTGCTCGATCGTCAGCATAGTGGCAAATATCCTTGTCCTGTTGATAGTGGCAGTGATCGTAGCAAAGAGTACAAGTGCCAGTATCGTTAAAAGAGTCTGACCCAGATTCATTTTCTTAAACTCCTGTTAATTAGCGAATTATAGTTTTTCTCGGTCTTATAGAGAGCAAAATGTATTCCATATTCCTGAAAGAAGCTAATCAGAATTAGACTTTATCTAACTACATGAATAAAATGTTGATGAATTCTGTCAACTTAAGATTAAAAAAGACTTAAGCTCTGCAATAATTGAGGGAAAATATTCGGAAGAGAACGAGATAATGACATAGATTAATTACAAATGCCAATAAATGTGTCACTAAAAAATGTCAAGCAAAGTTAAGCAGCCGCTTCGGTTTGAAAACCATTTATAAAATTCTATCCCGATTCTGCTGATCAAAGATCGGCAAAAAAAACTCATACTGGCTTATATTTTTCCTAACTTCGATAAATTGTGGAAAGTTAATTTCGGTAGTTATTGGGGTCGATTCCGTATTTTGAGAATTTTTCATAGAGATTTTGTCTCTTGATCCCGGAGATTTCTGCTGCTTTCGTTACGTCACCTTTGCAGCGGGAGAGTAACTTATGGACATATTCTTTTTCAAATAGTTCCTTTGCTTCCTGAAACTGGAGATGGAGCAGCTGCTGATGCAATTCAATGTTACCGTTACTCTTTTTATCGAAGATTATCGAAGGGAGATCTTCCGGAATGATCATATTATGGGTTGCCAGGATCACAGAATGTTCGATAGCATTCTTTAGCTCCCGCACATTACCTTTCCAGGAGTAATTAACTAATAAAGAAAGGGCAGGGGAGGAAATGCTTTTAACAGCCTTACCGTGTTTAGCCGAGAATTCTTTGACGAACTCATGGGCAAGAATGGGAATGTCTTCCTGTCTTTCCCTGAGGGGTGGTATGTGAAGCTTTATGACATTGAGCCGGTAATAGAGATCTTCCCGGAATCTACCTTTCTGCACCTCTTCTTCGATATTCTTATTGGTAGCAGTAAGCACCCGGACATCAACAGGGATATCGGTATCACCCCCCACCTGCCGGACAAGACCTTTTTCCAAAACTCTCAAGAGTTTGATCTGAAAAGCGGGTGAAGTTTCCGTCATCTCATCCAGAAAGAGAGTACCACCGTTTGCTTCCTGAAAATAACCTGCTTTGTCCCGGACAGCGTCGGTAAAGGCACCTTTTTTATGACCAAAGAGAGTACTTTCTAAGAGAGTTTCAGGCAGACTGCCGCAGTTGAAGGCTACGAAGCGTTTATCTTTTCTTTTACTGTTCCGCCAGATCATTTCGGCAAAGACCTCTTTGCCTACTCCGGTTTCTCCTGAGATCATTACTGTCGTATCCAGAGGGGCTACAATCTTTACTTTTTCCAGAAGCTGTTGGATAGGTTGACTGTTTCCGACGATTCTGCTGCGGTCGAGTTCGCTTGTCAGTAACTCCTTTAACCTGGCTATTTCTTCGGTCTGCCAATGCATTTTCATTACTTTGTCAACGATAAAGTTTATGAGTTCCAGGTCTTCGACCGGTTTTTCGATAAAGTCTTCAGCCCCTTTTTTTATTGCTTTGACAGCCATCTGAAGTGATGCTTTTCCGCTGATGACGATGACAGCAACGTGTGGAAATCTCTGTTTAATCATCTCCAGAAGCTGCAAGCCGTCGATTCTGGGCATAACAAGATCAGTCATGACGACGTGATAGTCATTGAGTTCCAACATCTGCAAGGCAATATCTGCCGATTCCGCAGTATCGACCTGGTATGATGATTCCAGATGCCGCTGGAAAATTATCCTGGTATCTTCTTCATCATCAACAACAAGTATTCTGGGAATTATAGTCATGTTTCTTTTCCTTCTTAAAAGAATGGTCAGACTTCTCTATACCATGGTAAGTAGAGAGTAAAGGTACTCCCCTTTCCGACCTTTGATTTTACCTGCAGACATCCGTGATATTTTTCAGCGATACTTTTGCTTATCGGCAAGCCAAGACCGAATCCTTCTCCGTCTCCGGCATTTTTGGTTGAGAAATCGGGTGAAAAAATCTTAGCCAGGTTCTCTTTACTTATCCCGGTTCCGATATCCGTAATCTCTATGGCGATCATCTCTTTTTCGAGTTTTGTCTCGATAGTCAGGATCTTTTTTTCACTCTCTTCCATCGCCTGAATAGCGTTGTTCATAAGATTGGCGATACAAAGGCTTATATCACCATGAGCTGCATTTACCTTCTTGTCTAAAGGAGCTAATCTGGTTACCAGTTCAACCGATTGAGAGAAGAAGATATTATGACGGCACATCTCCAGTTCCTGTTTTACCACTTCATTAATATCAATTGGACGCATCATGGAGATACTGTCTTCTCTGACTTTCAGCATAAGCTGCTTAACAGTTTTGGCAATATTGTTGCCGGCAGAAGAGACCTTATCGATATCGTTACACTCAGGGTATTGCTTCTTGATGAGTTGCGCATAGCCAACGATTGTATTAAGGGGTGAGTTAATGTTGTGAACCACACCTTCAACCAGCCTTCCGAGTTCTGCTAACCTGTTGCTCTTGATCAGTTCCATTTCGAGTCTCTGTCTCGCTTTTGTCTCTTTGCTCTCTTTGGTGATATCGGTTATACTGGCTACATATCTCAATCCTGCCGGATCATCAACAGGCCTGATCGAAAAGATCACAAATTTGATAATCTTCTGTTCCTTATCGCTGTTAACTTCCAGATGAGGGATGAACAACCCCCGTTTTTTTGCTTTATCAAGTGAATTTTTCTCTAAACCGGTAAACTCAGTTAGGGTTTTCCCTATCACTTCCTGAAAACTCTCCTTATTGAAAATTTCCAAAATACTCGGATTACAGAGAATGATCTGGAAATCTTTGTCCATCCAGAGTATACCGGAGTCGAGGTTATTGATTATTGTTTTATACTCGAGCAGTGATTTACTGTAAGAAAAGAGGGAAGAATTCATGTTATTAAAAGTCTTGATCATATCCCCCAGAATACCATGATACTTCTTGGGCATAGGGGCAAGGTAGGTGGGGTTTTGTTCAATCTCCCTCATTTTAAGACTGACATCTTTTACCGGAGCTATGATATGATTGCTGAACCAGGTGCCGGCAAGACTTATTATCAGGAGAGCAGCAGCCAGGATGATCAAGGCAAATACCAGTAATCCCTTCTGAGCAAAGGAATTGAAATCACGGACAAAAGGGATCATGATAAAGAGAGCAGGTTCCTGATTCAAATCATAGCGGACAAGCAGTCCTGCAGCATTATCTGCCGATAATCTGCTAATGTCATTATATTTATAATGAGATATAGCTTTTATCATACTGGTTTTCAGCCTGTTTGCTGCTTCTTTCAGTTCCGGGGAGAGGGGAAGAAAATCGACATTATCAATCTGGCTTACCTGATAAAGAGGGAAATCAAAAGACATGCCGAGTTCAATAATGTCAAACTCCTCGATATAGATGATAATCCCTAATAATTTTTCGTCGGCTGTTCCTTCATCGAGAAGCAGATCATAGGTCGCATGAAAACTGCTGTGTCCCATCTTAAAAAAGAACTGATTATCAAAGAATCTCTTAGAAAACATTATCAAAGGAAGATATTCTTCAAGAGCGATAATTTTTTCCCCGTAAAGCAGATTCAATTCATTGTCATAAATTGTGAAAAGTCCGTCATTGTCTTGAGAATATGAATGCAATAATGCTGAAATAACAGGTTTGCTGGGAACTAATAAATGATTCGCTAAATCGGTTTCTCTAACGGTACGGTTAATCAAAGAAGCTCTTTCCGAAGTAAAATGGTTTATTCTGGTCTGGACCTGGGTAATTCGTTCCGTAATCTGCTTATCTTCGTGTTGATTGATAATATAAACTGTTAGACCCCATTCTAAGAAGGTCATGATAAATATCAGAACGAAAGAAACAATGAAAAAGGAGATGAAAACTCTCTTTTCAAACTCACCTTTCAGAATCATGTTTTACCTGCATGTATTTTTCTGAAACTCTCTATATATTGAAGCAATTTTGTCAATAACTGCTTTGAAATATTGAACGATAAAGCCGGTAATTTTGAGAGCAGTTATGTTTCAATAGGAGATGAAATACCCTTATAAAGGGGAGTTGTAGTTAGAGAAAAATAGATTGTCTAATCATAAAAACTAAACATTGAATTTAACAAGAATTGGTTTTATGTAGCTCCAGGGCTATTTCAGAGGCTAATCTGACGTTGTTTTTTACCAGCTCAAGATTGGTCTTTACTGTTCCTAAACCGGTGTGGCTCAATTTATTAAGGAGATAAGGGGTAACTTCCTGACCGGAAATCCCCTTAGCCTCAACTTCCCGCAGAGCTTCCTTGATCGTCAGTTCTGCTTCGTCTTTCGGAATGCTCCATTGTTCAGGTATCGGATTACTGATGATCAGGGATGAGGTTAAACCGGCTTCTCGCTGTCTTTGATAGATACTTACTATATCCTTCGTTGTCTCAAGCTGCCGGATGTTAAAATCTGAATCACGGGAATAAAAGAGGGGGAGAGTGTTTGTTTGATATCCGAATAGAGGAATTCCCAATGTCTCTAAAAGCTCGACAGTTCTACCAACATCCAAAACAGCTTTTATCCCGGCAGAGATGACAATTATGGGCGTTTTTGCTAACATGTAGAGGTCGTTGGATATATCAAAAGAGATTTCCGCCTTATAATGTACTCCACCCAAACCTCCGGTTGCAAAAACCTCGAGTCCTTCTTTATGAGCTAAAAAAATTGTAGCAGCAACTGTTGTGCCACCGGTGAATCCTTTAGTTAAGACATAAGGTACATCCCTGCAGGAAACCTTGATTGGATCTCTCACACCGGCTAATTTTTCCAGTTCATTATGTTCAAAGCCGATTTTGACAAAACCTTCATCCAGCCAGAAGAGAGCCAGGTAAACATTATAGTTGTCGGCTATCCCGGTCAGCTCTTCGATAAGTGAGATATTCTCAGGAGAGGGAAGACCATGGGTAATTATTGCCGATTCAAAAGCAATAATGGGGATACCCTTTGCTTTTGCCTGCAAATAACTGCTTGAATATTTGAATAGCATCCTGTTGTCCGGAGCAGTTTGAAGTTAAGAAGGACTCTTATCAGGCAGGATCTTATTCATTCCAAACATGTATTTTTGCAAGACATCCGGAATGGTTATCGAGCCGTCTTCGTTTTGGTAATTCTCAAGTAGAGCAATATAGGTTCTGGGGGTAGCAAGCCCTGAACCGTTAAGAGTATGCAGGAAACTTACCTTTCCCTGTTGATCACGAAATCTGAGTGAAGCACGGCGGGCTTGAAAATCAGCAAAATTACTCACGGAAGAGACTTCCAGATACTTATTCATTCCGATTGCTTTGACTTCCAGATCATAGGTTTTGGCTGAAGCAAAGCTCAAATCTGAGGTGTTCAGTTCAATTACCCGGTAGGGGAGAGCTAAGGCCTTGAGTATATTCTCGGCTTCCTGCACCATTTCCTCTAAAGCCTCCTTAGATTTTTCCGGTTCCACAAATCTGACAAGTTCTACCTTATTAAACTGATGAAGCCGTTGTAATCCTTTTGTTTCTTTACCGTAAGAACCGGCTTCCCGGCGGAAGCAAGGAGTGTATGAAACGAACTTTTTCGGAAGCTGCTGATAATCCAGAATCTCATTGGCAAAGATATTGGTTACGGGAACTTCGCCTGTTGGGATCAGGAAAAGATCATCCTCAATTACCCGGTACATATCTTCTTCTAATTTCGGAAGCTGACCTGTTCCATACATAGCGGAACGATTGACTAATATCGGAACGGCAAGTTCAGTGTAAGAATGATGCTGAATATGATAATCGAGCATGAAGTTGATCAGCGCTCTCTCCAGTAGTGCTCCGTATCTATGATAGACAGGAAAACCCGAGCCACTGATCTTGGCACCGCGGGGAAGGTCTAAAAGATCAAGCCCTTCGGACAGTTCCATGTGATCAAGAACGGTTGACGGAAGCTGAGAGACTTCTTTTTTATTGTCATTCCATTCCCGGATGAAGACATTATCCTTTTCTGTCGTTCCCACAGGAACATCATCCTGCGGGATATTGGGGATACCGATGAGGATGGACTCGATTTGAGTATTCAGGTCGTTTAACCTTCCTGTATCGGCTTTTAGCTGAGAAGCTAAATTCTGCATCTCGGAGATAACAGAGTCAATACTCTCTTTGTCTTTCTTTTTACGGGCAATTTCTTTCGATACCTTGTTTTGTTCGGCTTTGGCGGAATCATAGGAAAATTGTAGCTTTCTTCTTTCTTCATCAAGTTCCAGCAATTTGTCAATATCCACATTGTAATTCTTTTTTTGTAATGAGAGCTTTATCAGGTCACTGTTTTCTCTGATAAATTTCAAATCGATCATTTTTAGCGTATCTCCTTAGTAATTTTGGACTGCAGTCTCTAAAAGCCTTTTGAAATCGTCTAATTTAAGAGAAGCACCACCGATCAAACCCCCGTCAATATCGGGCTGCTTCAGCAAATCTGAGAAATTGTCAGGTTTAATGCTGCCGCCGTAAAGGATAGTAATCTCGTCGGCTATCTCGCTTGAATAATTATCCCGCAGCCAGCTTCTGATCAAGGCATGTACTTCCTGAGCCATATCCGGTGTTGCGGTCTTACCGGTACCGATCGCCCATACAGGTTCATAAGCAATAACCAGTCTTTTAGGGTCGGTAATCTCGTATCCTTTTAATACCCGGTTTAGTTGATTAACTATAACTTCTGAGGTTGTTCCTTTCTCGCGCTCCTCTTCTTTCTCTCCGATACAGATGATCGGGATCAACCAGTTTTCAGTCAGCCTCAAAAGCTTTTCTTTTATGATCTCATCTGTCTCATGATGATAAGCTCTTCTCTCAGAATGTCCTATCAGGCAATAATCTACTCCCAGAGATGCCAGCATAGCTACTGAAATCTCACCGGTATAAGCACCGGATTCGTGTCTGCTGACATCCTGAGCAGCAACTTTCAGTTCATTGGAAAAACCCAGAGTACAGCAGTCATTTAAATAAACCGCAGGGGGACAAATAACCGGAATCACATTCGTAAGATTTAACAAATTGAGGGCAGCGATCAATTCTGTAGTAAAATCAACAGCTTCCGAGTAAGTTTTATTCATTTTCCAGTTACCTGCAACTATGATTTTTCTCATCTCCTCTCTCCTAATCATTAGATTTAGACTTGCTAACTACTTTTATATCTATCCTTTAACAGGCAAGGTTTTTATCCGTTTAATGAATAACCGGTGAAGCTTGCTTTTAACTTCCAATGAACGTAAACAAAAAAGGAAATTCTCTGCCCCGGTATCTACAGTCTTATGCTCTCAGAGAAAGATTTTTTTAAAGAAGCAGAAATATGGTTCTTAGTCTAACTCTTATCTGCTTTTAAGACTGCGAGAAAAGCCTCTTGAGGAACCGATACGGAACCAATTTCCCGCATCTTCTTCTTACCCTCTTTCTGTTTCTCAAGTAGTTTTCTTTTTCTTGTAATATCACCGCCGTAGCATTTAGCGGTGACATTCTTACGCATAGCAGTGATTGTACTGCGGGCTATGATCTTAGCTCCAATAGAAGCCTGCAGGGCTATCTTGAACAGATGTTTGGGAATAACCTCACTAAGCGTTTCGGTGATACTCTTTCCCCAATTATACGCTTTCTCCTGATGGCAGAGGAAGGACATAGCATCTACTTTTTCCCCGTTGATAAGGATATCCACTTTTGCGATATCTGCTTTACGGAACTCTTTAAAGCTGTAATCGAGGGAGGCATATCCTCTGCTGACCGACTTCAATTTGTCGTAGAAATCAAAAATAATCTCTATCAGCGGCATTTCGTAGGAGAGTTCGACCCGTTTGGTGTCTATATACTGCATATTTTTTTGATAACCCCGTCTGTCTAAAACAAGACGCATTACATTTCCGATATATTCTTCCGGGACAATTATCTCAACGTCCATTATCGGTTCCAGAATACTTTCAATCAGTACCGGATCAGGCATATCAGCAGGATTATAGATCGTCAGAGGGTTACCTTTATTCAGATTGATGATAAACTTAACACTTGGAGTTGTAGAGATAATCGGAACATCATATTCTCTTAACAATCTCTCTTTTACTATCTCCAGATGAAGCATGCCCAAAAAGCCGCAACGAAAACCGAATCCGAGTGCCAAAGAGTTTTCCGGTTCATAGACCAGGGCTGCATCATTTAGTTTGTATTTGGCAATGCTTTCCCGCAGATTTTCATAGTCATCGTTACTTATAGGAAAAATACCACTGTAAACCATTGGTTTGGGTTCTCGATATCCGGCAAGAGCTTTTTCACACGGTTTAGCAGCTAAAGTTATCGTATCACCAACCCGGGCATCGGCAACTTCTTTGATATTTGCAATAATATAGCCTACCTCACCGGCGGACAGGCTATTACATTTAATCTTCCGGATACCGAGATAACCGAGCTCTTCGATCTCGAATTCCTTCTTTGTTGCCAGCAGCCGTATTCTGTCCCCTTTTTGCAAAACCCCGTCATATAATCTCACAAAGACGATTACTCCCCGGTAACGATCAAATTGAGAATCGAAGATAAGAGCTTTGACCGGCATGTTCTTATCACCCTCAGGTGGGGGAAAATTCTCAATAATACCATTGAGAAGCTCTTTGATCCCGAGACCTTCTTTAGCACTAACCTTAAAGATCTTCTCGGGAGGTGTTCCCATTATATCGGAGATATCTGCTTCTGTTGTTTCAATATCGGCATTGGGGATATCAATTTTATTGATTGCCGGAATAACTTCCAGATTATTATCGATAGCTAAATAGAGGTTGCTCATTGTTTGAGCCTCTATGCCTTGGGAGGCATCTACGAGCAGGATAGCCCCTTCGCAGGAGGCAAGACTTCGGGATACCTCATAAGAAAAGTCAACGTGTCCCGGTGTATCTATAAGATTCAGAATATATGTTTTACCATCTTTTTTATAAGTCATTCGGACAGCATGGGATTTGATCGTAATCCCTCTCTCCCTTTCCAGATCCATATCATCGAGTATCTGAACTGCTTTCATTCCTTCTTCAATGGTTCCTGTCTCTTCCAGTAATCTGTCTGCCAAAGTGGATTTACCATGGTCGATATGGGCAATGATACAGAAATTTCTTATCAATTCTTGCTGCATTCCTTTCTACTCCTTAAGGTGCCACTTTTCATATCCTGAATAGCTGTCCAGTATCTTTTAACAAGTGACTCATTTTCTTTAGCAATATCATAATCAAATCGCGATTTATTAAAGCAAAATCAGTAGTGTAGTCTCTGGTAATTATCTCGTTCCCGGTTTCTTAGATCCCGGACTTGTTTACTTGAGCAACAGCATCTTCCGTACCTGAGTAATGCTGTCAGTTACCATTTTGGTGAAGTAAATTCCGCTGGCGACCTTTTTCCCACGGTTGTCCCTTCCGTTCCAATAAACTTCTCCTTCCCCATGTTCAACTGCTCCATCATAAAGCTCGGTAACAAACTGACCCTTGATATTATAGATCCTGATTTTAAGAGAGGTGGCGGTATCGAGAGAGAAGGGGATAGTTGTCGAGGTATTAAAAGGATTAGGAAAATTCTGTCTTAACTCGGTAACTAAAGGCTCAGGTGGTTCATAATCTTCATTGATCAGAATGTTATCGTTAAAATAGCCTGTTCTCTGTTGATTGCCCCGGTATTCTGACCAGGGGATCTCTCTGCCGGCAGGTAGTTTATAGTCAAGAATACTGATTCCCAGATTAGTGCCGTACCCTATCTCAAAATCTCCGTCGCTGTCGATATCAGCGATAAAAAGAGAAGAAGCAGGGGGTAAATTCAAGGGAGCAGGCAGCATATCTGTTTCTGAACCATCAGCGTTAAAACCGTAGATAAGCCCGTTCATTGTAGAGATCAAGAGATTTAATTCTCCCGAATTATCAATATCCACTGCTAAAGGGGGTTGAGAAATGACCTCTCCAAGAAGAATGGGGAAACCGTTTAAGTCATTTCCCGCCTGATCAATGAGATAAACATTGCCGTTTGAAGCAGCAAAAGCAATTTCGAGATTGCCGTCTTTAGTGAAATCCGCAGCCACTGCTTCCGAGATCGGGCGCGAGGGGAGAGCTTTTTCCCAGAGAATAGCTCCTGTCGGACTTAAGAGCACTAATCTGTTATCCTGAGTAGCGGTGACTATGTTACTATTGTCGAGTACTATCGGAGACAGATTAATAGGAGAACCAAGTTCGATGGGAAAACCCTCGGAACTGCTGCCGTTCTGCTTAATAGCATCTAATCTGCCATTGACAAATCCGCAGATAATCTCAGCAGAATGATCATTGTCAATATCTGCTGCTGCTAATTCTATCAGTATGTTATGCTCTAATTGCAGAGGAAAGCCGGTTAACGGTTCTCCGGCAGCGGAGAGGACAAAAAGCTGTTTATCCGTGCTATAACTGATTATTTCTAACTCCCCGTTACCGGTAATATCAGCTAATAGGGGACTCATGATGAACTGGCTTCCGGTTTCGTAGTTAAAAAGCTCCTGACCATAAGGATCAAATGCTGAGATCAAACCATTACGGTTATTGAAGACAACTGCTCTTACCCCGTTACCCCGTAAATCTCCCATAGCTGCGCTTCTCAGCATACTACCGCTGAAAGAGATTGGAGACTGGCTGCTTTCTCCCCGGAAATCGAGAAAACTGACCTGACTCAAAGCGTCGATCGCGATAATAAGAGTCTCCGGAAAGGTGTCTTGCACGATTAAGGGCACTCCCTGTATCGGGACAGAAGATTCCCAGGGCCAATGCTTTTGCCGAAGGCTAATCGGAACAGAAAGCTGAAATTCTTTCCGGAATTCGTGAGTTTGGCTTCCTTTCGCTGTTACCAGAGCGGAATATTGGTACTCACCATAAGGGATATCATAAGGGAGGGTGATGATGAAAGGGGTGAGATTGGCTGCCTGGCTACCGGCTGCAATGCTGGGGTAGGAAGCTTCAGCTGCCTTGACTTCTATGTCCGGATTATCAAAAGCGAATGATACATGAATGGAACAGGCATCAGACCAGTTCTGATGATTAAGAAGCTCAATGTATATATCTACCGATTCACCCGGATTAACGATTCCGTCCTTATCTCCCAACTGGTCGTCATAAATAACGTTAACCGGTTCCAGATAGGGAAATAGACCATTAGCTCCCAATAACCAGGTAGAAGGGTCTCCAAAAAGAATTTGGTTGTAAAAAGTCCACCTCATAAAGCCGTTTTTCCAGAGATGGTGTTCAAAATCATTTGCTATCGCCTCATTAACCAGAGTTTCCTTCGAATAATTAAGTGTTTTGCCGATATTGCGGATATCTTGTTCAAAGAGTCCTTCAAAGAAGGTAATATCGAATAATTGAGAGGCACCTTCGGTGCTTCCCGGCCAGTACCAACCGTAGCGGGTATTACCAATAAAGGCAAAGAAACCTTTGCTGGAGTTAACGAATCTCTGTCCTATCGCTTCCGAATCCTGAGTGGTACTATTATCAAAGGCAGCAGTATAGCAACCCTGGGAATAAGCCAGACCGAAAGAATTATTGCTTAACTGGTTGACATTAGTACTTGTCATACCAAAGACAGTATTCTCATTTGAGTGTCCAAGGTGGTTGAGTATGCCAACTCCTCTGTTTATAGCTTCTCTGATAGCCAAAGCATTGTAGGTACCGTCTTTCTCGTAGAAAGTGGTTACTTTATACTTGTCAGGCAGGAGAGGAATAATCTCATTTTTATAATCTCCCCCCCAGGTTATAGAATCGAGATTTTGCCCGATCATAACAGCTATGTCATTACTATAAGAGATGTTTTCGGTATAGTGGATATTTTTATCAAAGAAATTGTGGAAGTCTTGTTCAGTGACTGCCGGAATTCTTCCGACAGCTATTTCAGCAAACCAGTCGATTCCGTCATCGACTTCTCCGTATATTCCATTTCCGTTGGCATCCCAATCACCATCTAAATTACTATAGTAAACATCTGAAGGGATGTGATAATCTTCATAATCAGTCCAGAGACCGGACACAAAACAATAAAAACCTCTCACCGGCAGTATTGAGTCATCTCCCCCCAACAGAACATATTCCAAAGGAGTATCAGTCAGAGAATAGGTTTCGTAAGCATCAATAATGAAATTCCTTATCTTCTCCTGATTATCAATACCGGGATAGTGAAGATAGATATCCTCAAGCAGGAAAAGGGATGTTGAGAGACCATTATTGTTTTTCCAATCTATGTAATCTGAGAAAAAGGGAGCGCGGATCTGATCGGTTATAACGATCATGGTAAAGGGTTCAGACTCGTCGGGTAAAGAGTTAGAAAATTCATTGCCGGTATTGAATCTCATTTTGTAATAGCTTTCAACTGTTTCGGGATTATCCACCAGTCTTCTTATCTCATTTCGAGCTGCTTCCTGTGTTAACAAACGTCTATTTTGTTCAAGTGCAAACTCCCGGTCATACTCTGTTTCAATTTTCACCTGGTAGCTGTCTGCAATACTCAAAGATCTTTCACCGGCATCATATTGATATGGGTAGAGATTTATAATCAGAATATCGTAGCCCATTTTTCGCTGGTGGCCGAATACCCTATATCTGAGATCGGGATAGCTAACAGCTAAAGAAAGATCTTCTTTCGGATCAGGGTTATCATTGGCAATCTTCCCGGAGATAGAAGTTTGGCGGCTGTAAACCGGGAAATTTACTTCTCTTATAACTCTCCCTGAATCATCTATCTCTATCTCTATACCTGTAAACTTCTCACCCTGAGGGATTAAAACTCTCAAAGGGAGATAAGGGATCATTACTTTTCCCGGTTCTTGTAGAAAGGCAATTCTGCTATCGGATCTGAATGATATCAGATCAGGTTCCGGAATATCCATCCGGATGTTTATATCAGCCTGCAATTGGCTTATAATTAGCATGACAAACAAACTTACTAAAAATAACTCCTGTCTCATCAAAAAACCTCACATCCTCATTATTGTTTATAACTATTTAGTTCTGTACTGTCGGTCAAGTTTTTCCTGAGATGTTAAAGTCAAAAGATAATCCTGTCCAGACGAATGTTTTACTGGAAGCAGGGTCATCATCAAGATTGGTAGTTTATAACTGCTTGTTATGAAATCTGTTTACAACAGAGCTATTTTAGGTACTATCTGGAGTACTGCTCAAAATTTTTTTTTGCTGTGATCAGTGAGTTTGTTTAGCAAATATTTAGATTGACAGCTATTTGTTTATGAAATAGGAGAAATCAAGTATAATCTTAAAGTCGAAATAGAAAGCGGGAGGGAGACCAATGAAATTAGGCTTTACTTATGATTTAAGAGATGACTATCTGAAAGAGGGTTTATCTGAAGAAGAGACCGCCGAGATGGACAGTATATCTACGATTGATGCCTTGCACGAAACTATCAGCAGCTTAGGATATTCCATCGAGAGAATAGGAAATATCAAGAATCTAATCAAGAGATTAGCTGCCGGAGAGAGTTGGGAATTAGTTTTTAATATTGCGGAGGGTGTCTATGGAATGGGAAGAGAAGCTCAGATACCGGCAGTACTCGATGCCTATCGTATTCCATATACTTTTTCTGATACGACGGTATTGTCTGTAGCTCTGCAGAAGGCTTTAACCAAAAGGATAGTCAGTGATCTGGAGATTGAGACACCTGATTTCTTTTCAGTCAGAACTGCTGAGCAGATCTCGCAGGTAAAACTCCCCTTTCCTCTTTTTGCCAAACCGGTCGCAGAGGGCACAGGACGAGGAATATCGAATAGATCAATCATCACCAATAGAGAAGAACTCGAAAGGATTTGTCTGGAATTGTTGGAAATTTACAAGCAGCCGGTACTGGTTGAGAAATATTTGCCCGGCAGGGAATTCACCGTCGGGATAATCGGCACAGGAAAGAAATCAGAGGCTATCGGTGTGGTAGAGGTGACACTCAGAGATGTTTCCGAAGTTGAAGTATATGGTTTTAAAGCAAAAGAATTATGTGAAGAGTTGGTGGACTATTCTTTGGTTGAAGGAGAGATTGCCCAAAGAGCGATGGAAATGGCTTTGAAAGTACACAAAGGTATAAACTGCCGGGATTCTTCAAGAGTGGACTTAAAAGAGGATGAAGAGGGTAGGCTGCAGTTTTTAGAAATCAATCCTCTGGCTGGTTTGCATCCTACACATTCTGATTTACCGATAATCTGCAGCTTTGTTGGGATATCCTACAAAGAGTTAATCTCAAGGATCATTGAATCGGCAAAGGAGAGGATAACCAAAACTAACAATGTTTTCAAAATTGAGGTTGGTAATGAATAAAAAGGATAGTCCCAAAAGAAAAGGATTAAGAGAACTCGGTCTTACTGTCGGTAATTACCCCACAGGGAAATATAACGCCATTACAGATGTGTACGGTGTCCGGGTAGGGCATACAACCATAGTTGAAGATGGGATAAAGGTACCCGGAAAAAAGGAACTGAGCAGTGTCCGTACGGGAGTAACAACAGTATTGCCGGCAATTGATTCTCTTCTGGACAGGCTGTTTGTAGCCGGTGGTTTTGTTTTAAACGGCATTGGAGAGATAACGGGATTAACACAAGTAATGGAATGGGGATGGCTGGAAACCCCGATCTTACTGACTAATACTATGTCCATCGGTCAGGTCCATAGTGGAGTGATCTCTCATCTAATCAGTAAATATCCGGGTATTGGGAGTGATTCGGATGTCATTATTCCGGTCATAGGAGAGACTGATGATTCATTTTTAAATGATGTCAGAATCAGCAGAATCAGTGAACAGGATGTGATAAAAGCATTCGAATCAGCGAGGAGCGGATATGTTAAGCAGGGTTCGGTAGGAGCCGGTACGGGAATGACGACTTTTGATTTTGCCGGAGGGATCGGGAGTTCCTCAAGAGTACTGCCGCCAGAAGATGGGGGGTTCACGATCGGAGTTTTGGTACTTTCCAATTTCGGTAAGATGAGAAATCTCACAATTGACGGCGCTGTAGTGGGGAGAGAACTTGATACTCTGTTTCCCAAAGAGGGAAGAAGAGAATATAGTTATGGTTCGGTCATTGTGGTAGTAGCTACAGATGCTCCTCTTCTGCACAGTCAGTTAAACAGATTAGCCAAAAGAGCTGCTCTCGGTTTGGGGAGGGTCGGTTCTTATGCAGCCTCGACAAGCGGAGAGATAATAATCGCCTTTTCCGTGGGGAATAAGCTTTATCGCAAAGAGCGGAACAAATCAAAATATCAGGGCATCAGGTTTATTAACGATGCCTATATTAACCCTCTATATGAAACCGTTATTGAAGCAACAGAAGAAGCAGTGATCAATGCGATTTTCTATTCTGCCGGAGTAAAGGGGAGAAACGGCCATTGCAGCCCCGCCGTCCCTTATGAAGAGATTATCAGAATATTAGGACATAGCAGAAGAGTCTCTGACTGTTAGCCACCCGAAAAAATAGTGAAAAATCGATTCTATAAAACTCCGGATTGAAGCAGAATATCACCGTTAGTGGAATTGCTGGTTTGAACTGGATGAATTAGCGATAATTATCCTACCGAAAGATCGAACGAAAATAGCAAGTAGAAAAATGAGCTTGAGAAGTTGTAATGCTGACTGATGTCCTTCAATGCAGAGAGAATTCGATTTTATCCCTATAAAAAAAACTACTCTGACGAACAATTAACCTCTGGTTTTCTCTCTTTGTTCTTTGACCTCAACTCTTTCGGTTTCTGGTTTCAAGTTTTGCGACCAGGTAACCACCGATAAATCCAAGCAGAAGTATGAGAAAGAATATGATAACCTGCGACATCATCAAGTTCCAGAAGAGGACATTAACCCTTATAGGTTCGGAGTTTTGAACGATAAGTATGACGAATAAAATGAAAAGTATGATTAGTACGATAACTTTAGGTTTCATTATACCTCCAGGTATATGATCTATTCTTTAATAATTACTCTCCGATGATCTTAATAAGAACCCGTTTTTTTCTTTTCCCGTCAAATTCACCATAAAAGATCTGCTCCCAGGTTCCAAGATCGAGCTTCCCTTCGGAAATCGCTACAACTACTTCCCGCCCCATTATTGTTCTTTTCAGATGAGCATCGGCATTATCTTCATAACCATTGTGTTTATATTGTGAGTAAGGTTTTTCGGGAGCGAGCTTTTCCAGCCAGACCAGAAAATCATGATGCAATCCCGGTTCATTATCATTGATAAAAACACTGGCGGTGATATGCATGGCATTACAGAGCAGCAATCCTTCAACGATCCCACTTTCAGTGACCGCTTCTTCAAGTTTATGAGTAATATTAAGCAGAGCACGCCGGGTAGAAGTGTCAAACCAGATCTCTTTACGGTATGATCTCATATATTCTCTCCCTTCAGTCAGCTAATTTACCAGTTTATCGAAGTATGAGAATAGTTTGCGGTTAAATTCCTGGCGGATCTCTCTTTCCAATGCCCGGTAAGCTCTGGCTACCGCTTCTGATTGATTAACATGACCCTCACGTCCTCTCTGGGAATGGCTTATCAGGGTATTGCCCTGATCATCCTGCATTTCAAGATTGAGATGCCAACGGACAAACTTTTCCGGTCTTTGTAGATCAACATTTTCCACAACGACCTCTCCTTTGATTTTCACATCTCCAGTCTCATCAATTACGAAACCGTGACCGGTAAGCATATCTCTAACAACAGAACAAAGATCTTGATCGTGATCATCAACAATAGTAACACTGAAGCTGATGTTTTGAGCCAGCTTCCGGGTTTCTAACAGTAATTCATTATGGTCATAATCAAGCATCAACATTGCTTTATAATCGGGAGCAATAACCTGAAGCTGCTCCAGCAGAGTTTCATTAGCAGTACTGATAACGGTTGCTGCGCTTCTGTAGGCATATTCATGTAAAAGACTCTCAGTCCTCTCTGCCTGTTCCAGGAAAATCCTTATCTGGTCAGAATGATTACTGATCTTGTCCATGTAGATATCTGCTGTTTTGTGTCTATCGATATAGGCCAGAACGGATACTCTTCCCAGCTCATCGGTATAGCTGTCGGCATACTGAATATTATAAAGAGTTTGGGAGGCAGAGAGAGCAATGGAACTGTCAATATCTGTTGATATTTCGGACTGAACACTGCTTTCACTTACGATTTCTTGATACCGTTCCCTGAATAATTCTTCTGTTTCAACCTTTGTCTCGAAGATTTTCGCCAGATTACGTGCTGCGTCAGCTTCTGCTCTCCGTCTGTTATCCCCTTCGCCAATCGCTACAAGATACATTCCCTGCGGATAGCGTGATTGAGGATTGATAAGCCACTCCGGTTTATTATCTTGTTGAGTGCTACCCCTTCTTGCAGATAAACCGGAGACATAACAACTCATGCTCAGCAAGAAGAGGAGCATGGTAATCGAAATCCTTTTCATAGTTAACCTCTAATATTATAATGCTTAATTCTAATTCAGATTGAAAGTATTAATCAGATTAAGTCTGTTTTTTTCGACTCTGTACTCGTCAAACCGGTCTGTGTTGAGTAACGCTCCATATCTATTGTAATATTCGACTCTGATGTTATAAACACCGGGCTCAAGTTCAATTTCGCCGATAAGAGCTTTACCCGGAAAAAACCGGGCTATCCTCAGATCGGCATTTTCAGAAAGGTCAACTGCTACATCGGTAGCCACCCGGAGCAGGAATCCTTCAACTGCACCGGTGCGAGCCTGCATCTCACTTTTTGCTTTTTCTGCGACTAAACCTTTAGCGACACTCCTGATTACAGATCTTAAGTAGATTATGGGTGCTTTTACATGAAAAGTTTCGATAGCAATACTTCCGATATCCTCAATTTTTTCCAGATTTGTAGTTTGCCGGTCATCGATATAGATTTTAACCTGGGTAATCTGAGAGTCTCTTCTTTGCATGAAGGGGAGAGAGAATTTGAAGTGATAGTCTTTATCCAGCCCGGGCCAGTATATGGTGTCGGCAAATTCATGCGGTTCATTACCTGAAACGATCAAATGGTTTTCGAAAGTAGTTATGCGACGTTCAAAAGCTTTTTTGTAAGGAGATCGTCCGACAAAGCTGATAATATTAAGTTTAGCCTTGTTACCTATCTCCAGATGTGACGAAAGGTCCGGTTGAGGAAAGTCATAAATATGCGATTGTTGCTTCCAGCCGTCAATGATATAGTTATAATCAATTCTTGCGGCATCCAATCTCCCTTCAGTTCGATAGATGAGCATACTCAGATACCTTCCCAGGATGGAATTATGAAACCTCGTTGACCCTTTTTCAAGCTCGATCTGGACTTCATCGGCTTGTTGATAAGAATCCACCAGATCTTTATATTTGTCTTCCAGAAGGTTTAGTTTCTCATTGATTTTCCTGATCTCAACAAATGCTTTGTCAAACTCATTCAACTGAAGAAAATTGATTGCTTTGAAGATATTAACGTATATATCCTCGTAATCTTCACCGGTATACTCCAGGACATTGTCATTTAACATTAGTGAAGCAGCCGCTCTGGATACACTTCGAGTGAACAGCTCTTCGATAGCAAACTCTGCCTCTGTCAGATATTCATTACTTTTTTGATATTCACCTGCATAATGATATAACATACCGAGGTCAAGATAATAGAGAACTCTGTCTTTCGCTTGATAATATTTGTTCTTAGCAGCTTCCAATTCCTTGATAGCCGAATCATAGTCCTGCTGAGCAATTTTATCTTCCACCGACTTGAAACGACCTGTCCGGCTGGAAACCGAAGAACAACCTGATAGCAGCAAGAGTAAGACAATGCCAAAGAATAGGATAGATGATAGATGTTTAAGTCCAAAGAATCTCAATGATCCCCCATATCAGTTAAGAAAAAAGGTGATTTCAATATCGATTTTTTCTCTTGGTGCAAACTAATCAGGTCTATATAGTTAAACCAGAATCAGAGCATCAATAAGAATAACCATACCATTCCTTAAAGGGTACCTTGCCGTTTAAGGGAACAAATACCATTCAATCAAAATGAGAGGTATGGTCTGGTATCGATTTTCTCTTGGTCAGATTAATATCAGCAGCAACCAAATTACTGCCAAGAGAACAAGATGCTATTACCAACCAGTACGGGATCGGGTAATAAACTTCCTGATCTCTTTATTTCCTATCCAGGCTTTTTCGTTGGTCTCGATATTGATCAACTCTAAGTCCACCTGATAGAATCTAACCTGCTGTTTCCCATCAGAATCGGTAATAGTACTGATAGTTCCCTGCAGCATGAAATCAGCTCCGGTCTCAGCTGCCAGACGGGCTGCTGTCTCTTCGGTGGAATAAACCTGTTGATCAAGCCTTTCATCTCTAATCTCTGATCTGGCAGATGATGCTGCTACAAAACGGACTTCTCCGCTATTGATCAATTCCCGTTCCATATTTCTGATAAATGTTCCGGTATCAATATGTTCAGAGCTTAGATTTCTTACCGTTCCCACAATTACCACCGGCTGTTTATTATGATTGTTGACAAAATCTGACAACCAGCGACGAGCTAAGACGTCATTTATCATCTGTTCGGCGACAAGGCGGGAATCGGTATCATTCCATCTTCCACTTAAATCAATGGCTTCATCAGTCGATATCCTGTCAACGGTCCGTCTGGGGGCACAGCCAAAAAGCAGAGCAAAACAGAGCAGGGCAGAGAGCAATTTTATCAGAGAGGGCAACGGTATTTTAATACATGAACTACTCCCTTCTGACAATTTGGATTCATTATACATATTTCTCCTCCTAATTGTGTTCAACAAAGATCTTAAGGTTGGTTACAAATCTGTTTGAGGTTTTATTTAACCAGTTCCATTCCTCGTCTGATAGCCTCAAGATTGGCTTTTAACAGGTCGGGATTCTTTTTTTCCATATATTCAGTAAGGTCACGTTCCAGGGTTTCGTAACTGACAAGTTTAGTTTTTCCAATGATCATTCCTATTGAGACCATATTAAGTACTTTCTGGGAACCGATCTCACCGGCGATTTTAGACATCGGTGCGTAAACCATCTCAACATCATCACGATCGAGTTTGTGGGGACACATATCGGTGTTGATAAATATTATCCCTTTTTCCCGTGTCTGGGGACCAAATTTGTCTAATGACGGTTGGTTCAGGGCAACAAGAATATCCGGATGAGATACCAGGGGCGAAGCGATCTCTTCGTCAGAAATAACAACCGAAACATTAGCTGTTCCACCTCGCATCTCAGGTCCGTATGAGGGCAGCCAGGAGACATTTTTCCCCTCTTCCATACCTGCCTGAGCGAGAAACTTGCCCACGGTCAGGGCTCCTTGTCCTCCAAATCCGGAGCATATCATCTCTATCTTCATCTTATTTTACCCCCTCATCTTTTGATCTGTCACGGAAACAAGCGATTTTGAAGAAAGGCAGCATATTCTCTCTTGCCCAATCCCGGGATTTAACTGCGTCAAGACCCCAGTTTGTCGGACAGGTCGAGATGAATTCTACAAAAGTGAATCCTTTACCCTCTTTATTAAACTTCAAAGCGTTATAAACTGATTTTTTAGCCTTGAGAATATCCTGTGGAGAGAGCAGGGAAACTCTCTCAATGAAATATGGTGATTGTAAGGTATCAAGTAACTCACAGGCTCTTATCGGATAACCGATATCATTGGCATCTCTTCCATAAGGTGAGGTAGAGGTCTTCATACCGGGTAAAGTTGTTGGAGCCATCTGTCCGCCGGTCATACCATAAATGGCATTATTGACAAAAAAGACACTAATGTGTTCTCCCCGGTTAGCTGCATGTATTATTTCTGCTGTTCCGATCGCTGCCAGGTCTCCGTCACCCTGATAGGTAAAGGCATACATATCGGGTCTTGCTCTCTTCATTCCGGTCGCCACTGCCGGTGCTCTGCCATGAGCTGCTTGGGCCATGTCACAATCAAAGAATTTATAGGCGAAAACAGAACATCCGACCGGTGCTACTCCCATCATCTTATTACGCATATCCAATTCATCCATTGCTTCGGCTATTAGTCTATGGGCAACTCCATGCAAACAGCCCGGACAGTAGGTGAACTGGATGTCTCTCAGTGATTTTGGTCTTTGGGCAATAACTTCCATCTTTCCTCCTTATAAATTCTCTTCGATCTTTTGCATGACTTCTTCCGGGGTAAAAACGATACCCCCGACTTTACCCATGAACTCAACCGGTACTTTGCCGTTAACTGCCAGCTTTACGTCTTCTATCATTTGTCCGTTGTTCAATTCAAACACGATTACTTTCTTTATGTTTGGAGACAGAGCTTCCGCTATAGTTTTGTAGGGATAAGGCCAGACTGTGATGGGTCGGATCATTCCGATGCTCCGTCCGGATTTCCCTAACTCGGTTATAGATGATTTCACTATTCTGGAAGCAGTTCCGAAAGCTACACATAGTATTTCGTTATCTTCCTTAATATTGTATTTCTCGCAACGGGTTTCATTTTTCTCAATTTCCTGATATTTCTTGCCGAGTGCGAGTACATGTTTTTCCAGAACCAAGGGATCTATCTCCAGAGAATTTATTTCGTGATGATGTCTATCAGGACCATCAACGTTAGGATACATGCACCAGCTGAAATGCTGTTTATCAAGTTCAGCCAGCTCTGCTTCAGTTTTCACGGGTTTGAAATCAACCGGTTCCATCATCTGTCCTAACAAACCATCGGAGAGGATCATCACCGGATTTCGGTATTTATCTGCTAAATCAAAGGCTTCGGACGCCATATCGGCAAATTCCTGAACACTGTTCGGGGCTAAAACGATCAAACGGTAATCTCCGTGACCACCCCCTTTGGTGGCTTGAAAATAATCTCCCTGGGAGGGCTGAATATCTCCAAGACCAGGGCCGCCCCGCTGGACATTGACAACAACAGCAGGCAGCTCTGCTCCTGCAATATAAGAGAGTCCCTCCATCTTCAAGGAAATCCCGGGAGATGAAGAGGAGGTCATGACTCTTTTTCCGCAACCGGCAGCACCATAGACCATATTAATAGCTGCCACTTCACTCTCTGCCTGGATAAAAGTTCCATTAACTTTTGGCATCATTCTTGCCATATACTCAATTAACTCGCTCTGAGGCGTAATCGGATAAGCAAAATACAAGCGGCATCCGGCACGTATTGCCGCCTCTGCTACAGCCTCATTTCCTTTCATTAAAACCTTTTGAGACATCATTCCTCCTTATCATTTCTCAACTGTGATTGCTACATCCGGACAAGTGGTATAGCAAAGTTTACAGGCTATACAAGCTTCCTGATCAAAACACTCTGCATAATGATACCCTTTGGTATTTATCTCGGAAGAAAAACGGATGATCTTTTTGGGGCAAGCATCAATACAGAGACCACAGCCTTTGCAATAATAAGGATCAACAGTCATTTTCGGCATAATTAACTCCTTATTTGTTATTTATACTTGATAGAGAAATTCTATTAACGGTCAAAACTGTCAACTCATAATTTTTTCCCATCCTTTCTCAGAGTTATGATGCAAGCTGGAAACGAAAGTTTTGAGAGGGGGAATACTACAAATATTTATCCAATTCTTTCTGATTTCTCGGCTCATTACTCTATGACTCACTTAAAATTATTGCTCGCGAAAAAAACCTGAAATAATGATAGAGGGAAAAGACTGACTATCCCAGACAGAAGCATCAATCACTTAACTCTGTTGAATACAGAAATTCTCTTCCAGGGAGTCACCTTAATACTAATAAGCATAGCCAATAACAGCATTCCTGCCCCCAAAAGAGCAGCCGGAGTAATAGTTTCTCCCAATAACAACCAACCGCCCCAGAGGGCAAAAACACTCTCCAAACATAAAATAATGGCTGATTTAGCAGGTTCAACTCTCTTCTGGGCAAAAACCTGCAAGGTGTAAGCAATCCCTACTGAAACAAGACCGCTGTAAAGGAGGGGTAATCCTGCTTTACCGACATTGAGGAACAATTCCTGACTGAATAGCATTCTTGTCTGAAACACCAGATTATACAGAATTCCGAAAAAGAAACTCAAACAAGCACAAACAGAGAACTGAATGAAAGCAAGATAAAGATAATCATAGCTTTTATTCAGTTTATCAATTAGCTGCAGATGAACAGCCCAGAAAACAGCTCCGATCAGGATCAAAGCGTTGCTGAAAGATACTGTAATATCCTGATTATCATTTATCAGATAGAGTCCGAATAACGATAAACAGACAGCATACAGGATCTGAGGCTTGATCCTTTGAGAACGAAAAAGACCAAGGATTGGGACAAAAACTACATAAAGACCGGTAATGAATCCGGCATTACCGGCAGTTGACCAGATTAAACCTGTTTGCTGGAATGTTGCTCCTAAAAAGAGAACTAAACCCAGACTCCAGGGAAATCCCTTGTGCCTGATTATCCTTTGGAAACCAAAGCATCCGATAAATACTGCTCCTAAAGCGAAACGGATCCCATTAAAAAGGAACGGATCAAGCAACTCCATACCCTGTCTCTGAGCCACAAAGGCCAGACCCCAGATTGCTGATGTTATAAACAAGGCAAATATGCTGATGTTTTTCCTCATAACTTTCCTGTGTCACTTCCATTCAAAGGGTTGCCGGATTCTATCTGTAATTTAATTCAACGGTTGAAAAAATCATAGCATTGATCTCGATCAAATATAATCTCCCTGTTGATGATTATCTAAGCGATTAGCCGAATCATTTCTGTCAAGAGGTTTACTGAAATCTGAAAATCCAGGGAATCTGTCGTCAATTGTTAACCCATTATCTTGCTCCAGGAACCGGAAAACATAGATAAGAGACAACTCATTTTTTAAAGCTGTATCTCCTGCATATCAAAGAGTAAGACTACAGTCGGCCCGGGCCGACTGTAGTATTACTCTTTGGTACACTTCTGACAGAGATTGGATTTCCCGCAGATCAAAAAAGGGTGCGTCACTTCCAAGATATCCGGGGGAGAGATTCTTATTAAAGCAAATAAAAGGATGTAAAAAACTACAATAATATTGGTTACGTTGGCGGTTTGTCTTTAGAAAACCGGAACAAGGATTATTATCTTGAAACAGGGAGAGGAGGAATATTCTCCGGAAGCTTGTGCAAATTCTTTGAGGAAGAGAGATAATTAATTGAAGACTTTATCTGGTTTTCATGCTGAAGAGATATGAACTACAAAAAGGGTTATGTTCTTATCCTGTCATTTTTAAGTAGTTATTCTCTGAGACTACTATTCTGTTACCAATTCTTCTGAAGTATTCGGATAAGAAAATGCCGGGTTATGAGCTGCTTCTTTCAGAAGCTTGAAAGCTTCAGTTTTTCGGAGGCGGGAGTTATAGCCTTTTTTTAGATGCTCAAAAGCAGTAAATCTCTTGCAATCTCTCAAAGTACCATCTGCTCCATAACTGAGAAGAATTTTTACTACTGTAGGATTAGGATTGTATTTAGCTGCATACATCAGAGGAGTTCTTTTTCTGATGTTGCATGCATTTAGTGCAGCCCCGCCTCTGATGAGTTCTTCAGCAACCTGTGAATTCAGGTTATTGATCACTGCCATCATCAGAGCGTTTGTTCCATCATAATCTACAGCATTGACTTCAGCTCCTGCTTCAATTAGGGCTCTAATCACCAGCGGTTTTTCGTTGTATGAGGAGAGATACATCAACAGGGTACGCTGCATTCTGTCTCTTTGGTTGATATCAATGTCTTCTTTTACGATCTGGTTTACTTCTTCAGGAGTCAATTCGGAAAAAATGATACTCCCGTCAAACAGATTTCTTTTTTCTCTCTTGATCTCAGCTTTTGTCTGCAGAATTATTGAAAGAAACAGCCTTCTGAAAGGTTTGATTAGTGACATATAATATCCCTAAATCGTCATTTTTTTCCTAACCTATTTCACCTGTAAGCTTGTCAAGGAAAAAATATAGCTATCTACTTTTGTGGACAATATCTTTAGTTATCAGCATAGATAGAATCGAAAAACTCGGCACTCTTCAGGCATGCTTTCGACAGATCACCTGTTAGGATCATTAAGCAGGCTAAAGCTGAAGAGAAGGTGCATCCGGTGCCGTGCTGATAAGCTAAAGGAGTTCTTTTCCGCTTCATGCAGAAGATTATCTTGCTATCAATCAATACCTCTGTAATCTCATCCTTACTGTCAGGATTATGTCCTCCGGTTAAGTAGAAACTGCAATTGTATTCATTCGATTTTTTTTGAAGCGAGGATAGTAGAGGAGATTTATTACCGAGCAGAAGTTTTTCCCATTTTTTCTCTTTAAAAGAGACAGAACTTTTATCAATGAGAGTCAGCAGCTCCTCATAATTGGGAGTTACTATGTTTATTTTTGGCAGCAGAACCTTAATGACTTTTTTAGAATCTTCAGGTAGAATAAAGGGTTCACCCCTGGAGGGAGCGAAAACCGGATCCCAGACAATAAAGGCATCCGGAAACAGTTTCAAGGCTTCAGCGACAATCATAGCATTATTAACACTCCCCAAAGCCCCGATTTTGATACAGGAAACCGGATAGGAAGAAGATATTCGTAACTGCTCCTGAAGAATAGAACCGCAAACCGGATTATTGGATAACAATTGCTTGTCATCCTGAACAGTAATAGCTGTAACTGCAGCTAAGGTATTAAATCCAAAATGTGCTGCGATCTTGCAGTCTTTTATCGTTCCTGCTTCACCGGTATTGTCTATTGCAGCTACAGAGAGGAAATATCTATCTGTTTTTCTGATCTTCTCCATGATCGTCCCTTTGAGTTTTTGTTCTATCCTTATCAATCTTGACTGCGCAGAGTGAACCGCACATTGAGCAATAATCCGAGTTATCAGCAGAAGTATTCTCTTTTCTCTGTTGTGCTAATTCCGGATCGATTGCGTGTTGGAAAATACCCTTCCAATCCAGAGCTTGACGTGCTTCAGAGATTGCTCTGTCAATTTTGAGAGCTTCATCTCTTCTTTTGATCAAATCACCGCAATGAGCAGCAATTTTCGAAGCAATGACCCCTTTTTTGACATCTTCAGTATCAGGAAGGCAGAGGTGTTCAGCCGGAGTTACGTAGCAAAGGAAATCGGCTCCGTAGGAAGCAGCCAGGGCACCTCCGATAGCTCCTGTTATATGATCGTAGCCGGGAGCTATATCCGTAACGAGAGGACCTAACACATAGAAGGGAGCATCATTACAGAGTTTCTTCTCTAATCTGACATTCATCTCGATCTCATCAAGAGGGATATGTCCGGGACCTTCAACCATGACCTGTACACCTCTTTTTTGTGCCCTTTCGACTAACTCTCCGAGAATTAACAGTTCAGAAATCTGTCCCCTATCAGAGGCGTCATTCTGGGAACCGGGGCGAAGTCCATCTCCCAGACTGAGAGTGACATCATATTTCTCAGCAATGGTCAACAGACGATCAAATTCTGCATAAAGCGGGTTTTCATTTCCTGTTTCTTCTATCCATTTTTTGAGGAGAGAGCCACCGCGGCTGACAACCCCGAGAACTCTCTCTGACTTTTTGAGATGACTGATAGTTTCTTTGGTAATTCCGCAATGTACGGTAATGAAATCCACTCCTGCGGCAGCCTGCTGCTCGATCTCATTAAAGAGAATATCAGAAGTCATTGCTGTTACAGGTTTTTCTTCACGCAGGAGTTCACAGATTACGGCATAGATCGGTACTGTTCCCAGCATAACCGGTGAGTTATTCAGAAGAAGGCTTCGGATATGGATGAGATTACCACCGGTGGAAAGATCCATGACACTGTCACAGCCGAATTTAAGTGCTAACTCCAGCTTTTTCAGTTCTTCAGGTAATTTACAGCTGATCTCTGAGGTTCCGATGTTGGCATTGATTTTTGTTTTCAAACCTTTTCCGATGGCTCTGGCAGAGAAGCTGTGATTAACATTTTTTGGGATAACGATATTACCTTGTACTAATCCTTCTCGAATAAATTCGGGAGAAACATTATCAAAGCGGGCAGCTTCTCTCATCTCATTCGTTATAATATTTTTTTCTGCATATTGTTTCTGTGTCATCATGACCTCCAGTATTCTTGGCAAACAGTTTTTATTTTTCTGATTCTTTCTTTCAAGTTCCGGTGCTGCATGAAATATCTAACCAAACATATATTCCTGGCACCGGCTTGTAAAACCGTTTCGAGGTTAGTTTCATCGATCCCTCCTATCGCAACTACCGGTATAGGAGCAAAGGAAAGGACTTCTTCAAGATCCTGTAAACCTACGACCGGATCGGGAATTTTTTTCGTAGGGGTTGAATGTAACGGTCCGAACCCGATATAGTCAGGCTTTAGTTTTAAGGCAGTCTTTGCCTGGAAGATGCTATGAGTGGATATACCTCTGAGAGAAGCCCCAGGATAGATTTTTTCAGCTTCCTGAAAAGGGATATCATCCTGTCCTAAGTGGTATCCATCGGCTCTTATGATAGAAGCTAAATCAGGCCGGTCATTGATGAGCAGTCTGGTTTTTGTTCCTGAAGTTATTTGGCTGATATTCCTCCCGATGGAGATTAATTCTCTGTCGGAGAGTTCTTTCTCTCTCAGTTGCAGGCAGGATATCTCTTCCTCAACACAGATCTTCGCCGCTTCAGTATAAGAAATTACCGGTTGAGAGAGGATAATATAGAGTCCGAAATCAGCCATTGTTCCCTTCTTTCAACTCATCATCAATTTGGTTAGCTACCTTCAAACCCGAGAGGAGCATTCCACCGAATATCGGACCCATTCGGTTCTGTCCGTGAACATTGTTGGCTGCCATTCCCGATACATAAAGTCCAGGAAAGACACAACCACTGTTATTTACGGTTCCTTTTTCGCCCTGAACAACATCCAGAGAGCCTTCTCCGATAATTTTTCCTGTTTTAGTTGCCAGAGTTACACCGTTCTTTTTTTCCAGAAAGCTTACGATTTCTGAAGGGTGTCCACTGCTGTCGACAGTGACCCTGGCTGCAATCATCAAGGGATCAACATGCATTTTTTGAGTAGCCACCGGTTGCCAGTTAACTACCAGCCCGGCAACTCTTTCACTTTTCAGGATTATATCTTCAACAGTTATGCAGTTGAAGATAACAACACCGGCTTTAACTGCATGATAGATAAGGGATGAAGTTGCTTCTACGGAATCGAAGGTATAGAGATCATCCTTATAATTGTAGTATGTGATCTCAAGTTCATCGAGAATATGGGTGGCAGGCTTTTGGACAATAATCTCATTGAACATCATCGCCCCGCCCCACATACCACCACCGGGGGCAAGTTTTTTCTCGAAAAGAGCTACCTGATACCCTTGTTTTGCGAGTTTATAGGCGGCAATCAGGCCGGAAGGTCCTCCTCCGGCAATAATGACATCATTGTTTAGGTGTTTGGATAGTTTTCGGAAATAAGCTTCGATTATTCCCTGAGAAATAGTAGTTTCCATTACTCCTCCACTCTTTGGTTTTTGGAGGGTAATGCCCGGTAGTATTATAGGATTCTTCTTCTTCCTACGCCGGCATTACCCGGATCAGGTTCGAGGGTTTTTCTCAGACTTGCTCTTAACTTTACCAATATCAGTTACTGGTTGCAAGACACCCCTGAATCAGATTCAACATATAATTGACTACATAATTTTCAAATCCTTATCCTGTCAAGGACAATCAATTATTAAACTCAGAAGCTTACTCACGAGATATTCATCTGTTACCGGTGTTAGCTTATTGTTGCCTGAGAACTAAAAAACACTATATTATCTATAGTTAAGGATATTGAGGATGCTCAATAAAAGGAGGATGATATGAGTAAAAGAGATGTATATCTGGAAAAATTGAAAGCGAAGCTCGATAAATGGAATAGTGATATTCATGTATTGGAGAAGAAAATATCTAATATTCGAGGTGAATCGAAAGAAAAATATGAGAATCAGCTTAAGGAACTGCATAAATATCGTGACATGGTCAAACATAAGATATCAGAAGTCCAGGAAACAGGCGAAGAATCCTGGAAAGAACTGAAAAGTGGTTTAGACCGCTCCTGGAAATCTCTGAAGAAAGGGATAAAAGAGGCTGAGAAGAAGCTTAAAAAAGAGTAACTAAACTTCTGCACCTATCAAGTATCCCCCTTTTCTCTGTATATAGATAACGCAGAGTCAGCCAATATAGGCTTATACTACAGATTTAACCATCCTTTGGCAAAGATATTGCTTTATATACCATTCTCATGACAAAAAAGCATTAATTTGTGTATGTTCTGATAGGATGAGCCAGCTTTTCTCTAGGACACAAGCGATGAGGTATGAAAACAGAATTACTTGAGAGGAGTTTGCCTTTGTTTTCCTGACAGCAACAGGCAGTTAAGGAATGGTTAGAGAATAATTAGAAATAGAAGATGTAATTAGTTAATGGAGGAATCACTATTATGAAAAAGAAACTGGTATTGATGTTAGTGTTAACAGTTTTGACAATGGGCTGTCTTTTAGCGACAGACCCCTCCGAATGGCAGGAAAACGGAATTCCGATCCGCCAGGGTGTAAATATTGAATGGTCAAGAGCCTCAGCAGTATTAGACAATGGCTCTGTGGTGTATGTATGGTCTGATACCCGAAACGGCGGTCGTGATCTCTGGGCGCAAGCAGTAGATGAAACCGGTGTACTTTGGGGAGAATCGGGAATTTTGGTTTGCGGTAAAGATGACCGGCAGGAAGACCCGGTTATCATTGCCACCAGTGACGGCAATGCCATTATTGCCTGGATTGACTTTGAGCTTGACACCTATAATGGTGGTGTATTCGCACAAAAGATAAATCCACAGGGTGAATTGCTCTGGGACAGCTGTATTCCGTTATGTACTGCCGACGGGATCCAGATTTCACTCAATATAGTCCCGGATAACGACGGTGGAGCTTATATTATCTGGCAGGATCATCGTGACGGAACGGTCAGCATTTACGGAGTTCACATTGATGAAGATGGAGATAATTACCCCGGATGGCCGGAAAACGGTTTAGCTTTAGCATCTGGCTCCGGCGATCAGTCTAATCATACATTCTGGGAAGATGGACAGGGTGGAGCTATTCTTGCTTATGTTAACAATGACGCTTATACGGATATTCATGTTAAACGAATCCTCTCCGACGGAGAGATTGCCTGGTTTGAGGTATTAGCAGAAGGTGAGCAGCAACATGGTTCTGTGAGGATGTCACCTTTCGGTTCCAATGCTTTTGGCTTTGCTTATCTTGACCGGATAACCGGATCAGATAACGTTCATGTTCAAGCTCTGGATATTGACGGTAATTTTTTATGGACTGAATCTATCCCGGTTTATCCCGGGTACAGTAGTCAGCTAAATCCGAGAGTTGCTGCTGCTGCTGACGGTAATTTTATTGTAGTATGGGAAGACTACCGTATGGGTACCTCCGATCTCTATGTGCAAAAATTTGATATTGCCGGGAATACTCTTTGGGATAATGATGGTATGTTACTGGTTTCTGCTGCTCAGGATCAGAAGAATCCGAGAATAGAACCTGATGCTTCCGGAGGTTGTTATGTTGTTTGGGACGATGCCCGTGCCGGTGGTCATCCTGAGATAGATATCTATATGCAGCATGTTTCAGCAGCTGGAAATCTTTCATGGGAAGTCGATGGCAGAGCTGTTGCTCTGATACCGGGAGAGACTTTTGCACCTCTTATCAAACCGACGGCTGATCATTTGTTTGTCAGTTGGGGAGATGGCAGAACAGGTTCGATAGGTATCTATTTTCAGACCTATGATCTGGCTGGTAATCAGCTGCTTACCGATAACGGAGTTCAGGTTTACTGGGGTTTGAGTGGAGATGCCGAAGCATTAAGGGTAGTTCCCAACGGTGAATATATTTATGTGATCTGGAAAGATACCCGTTATGCCCACTTCGGAGATCAGATCAAAGTTCAAAAAATTGATTCGGGCGGAAACATTCACTTTGAGGAAAATGGCATTTCAGTAGTAGCTTCTCATTCCGGAACCCGTCAGGATAAAATTCAGGCAATTGCCCATCATAATGGGGGATTGGTCTTAAGTTGGACTGAACAGCCCTCCGAATTTGTACTGGCTTATACGCAGGCTATCGATGCCGATGGTAATCCATTATGGGGAGATCAGGGACTAAGAACTTCAACCAATGATCTCTGGTATGGGCAGGACAATCCTCACGTTTCTTATGACGGGAACGGAGCCTATATGGTTGGCTGGGATGAGACCGACATGACCTCTCCCGATTTGATCTGGCCCCGAAATCTCAGAGCACAAAAAGTTGTCAACGGTCAGAGAGTATGGGATGATGAAGGGGTTCTGCTTGCCTACCAGACAGATAATGATTTGGCTGACCATCATCTGCAGAGCGTAGTTGGGAGCTACTTTGTCTGGTTGCGGAGCGATAATGAAATTTACGTAAAACTTCTCGATGAAGATGGTAATGTTGCTGATGGTTGGGATGATTACGGTAATCTGGTCTGTGTTGAAAGTAGTACAAGAACGGCAGTCAAGAGCATAATGACCCCGGAGGGTCTGCTCGTTACCTGGCAGGACAGAAGAAACGGAACATCCGGTATCTATGGTCAGTTAGTCAGTGAAGAGGGTGATATGCTCTGGCAGGAAAACGGAATACCTTTAGCTGATTATGACAATGACCAGTCGATAATCAGTCTTGTCTATGATCAGGGCTATTTTTATCTTACCTGGCGTGATGCCCGGATTAATCCAAGCCTTCAGGATGTAGGAATGCAGAAGTTCGACATGAATGGAAATCCGCTTTGGGGTGATCCTTCACCCTATGTGGTTACGAATGATATCGAACAGAATTCCCCATCTATGACTGTGATCGGGAACAGACTACTGGTAACCTGGGAAAACATCTACGGGGAAGCCGGTTCCAATATTCATTCTCAGATAGTTGATATCCAAAGCGGTAATACCCTTTGGAATCCTGACGGTATTATTCTTTGTGATGCCGAAAAGAGACAATATTCATCAACGGTAGTACCCTTTACCAACGGTTTTGGATTTGCTGCCTGGCGAGATGGAAGATCAAGCGGTAAGGAAGATATTATCGGGATATTTGCCCAAAAAGTTGATACGAATTTCATCAATGTATCTGATGATACCTTAGTCCCGCTGAGTCATCTGCAATTACGTGGTAACTACCCAAATCCGTTCAATCCGGAAACAAAGATTTCTTTTGATATGTTGAGAAATGACCATGTCTCTCTCCGGATCTATAACGTTCGGGGACAGTTGGTAAGAACTATGATAGACAATGAATTCCTGGAAAGAGGGAGTCATTTTGCAGTCTGGAAAGGAACTGATAATAATAACAAAGCAGTGGGAAGCGGTGTTTACTTTTATCAGCTTCAGGGAGAAAATTCGAACCAGGTTCGAAAGATGCTTTTGTTGAAATAATAATTGAGTTAATTGTAACAAGAAATAGAATCGGAGATAATTTATGCGATATATAGTATTGATACTGGCATTGCTTGCAGCTGCAAGCATACTGACGGCTCAGTATCCCCCAATTCCAGATTTCTACCACCGCTATGACGATATGGTGGATAAACTCTTCATGTGGCAAGCGATGTATCCGGACACAGTTATGGTAGAGCAGATCGGATATTCCCAGGAAGATGATATTCCAATCTATGCTGTAAAAATATCTGCAAATGTGCAGGAAAATGAGGATAAACCGGCTATTTTGATCGTCGGTTCGCTTCATGCTGAAGAGATATTAGGAAATGAGATTGTAATGTATCATATAGAAGATATACTGCAATTCAGATTCTTGCTACCTTACCGCAGATGGTTGACTGAACTGGAGTTATGGTTCATTCCGAATTTGAATCCGGAAGGGCTGCAGGTAGTAATGGATGACTGGGATGTTACCTACAGGAAAAACAAAAGAGATAATAATGAAAACGGGATGTTTGATTATGTGCCGGGATTGGGTCAGGATATAGACGGAGTTGATCTGAACAGGAACTTTGATTTCAACTGGGTGCACGGAGATACTCTTTATCACCCTTCAGGAGCAGAGCCTTTTGATTACTACCGTGGTCCTTACCCGAATTCCGAAGATGAGATCCAGGCACTGCACAATCTGTTAGAACAACAACACTTTGTCTATTCGATAGTATGGCATTCTTCCAGATCGGGTAACTTCTCAGAGAAGGTTTACTATTCTTTCAATTGGTATGAACACAGACCGTCTCCTGATTATTATCTGTCACAATCAATTGGACAAGGTGTTGCAAGCAATATCAGAAAGTTCAACAGCTCCCAATACTATGAAAATCTCTTTTCTCAGGGTAGAGCCGGTAGTGCTCATGATTACTTCTATAAAAATTACGGTACTATCCAGTTACTGGTTGAGTGTGGGACGCTGAATTTGCAGCCACAAAACGAAACTCATATGATGCAGATTGTCAATGAAGCTAAAAATGGTCAAAGCTGGTTATTTAATCGGGCTTTAAACGGCTATTTGGATGAAAGCCCAATGTTGACCGGACACATCAAAGATGCAAATACAAATGAACCCTTAGCAGCAGAAGTAATAATCGAAGAGCACCAGGCAAGATTATTGGAGCCGAGGCTGAGCGATGAACTTTACGGAAGATATTGGAGACCATTACTTTCCGGTTTGTACACTGTAACAGTCAGAAAACCGGGTTATGTTACTCAAACAGTAGAGAATATTGCTGTCAATAACTCAGGCTGGAGAGTTCTGGATTTCGCTTTAGAGAAATTACCGGAGACCGAATTCACCGGTACTGTTCGGTTAGACGGTATTCCGGTTGACGCTGAGATCCTTCTTTCTGACTACACAGAAGAATTGTTCATTGTCGAAAATGGTAACTTCAGCTTTACTACCTATTCCGGAGAAAGGAGTATAAGAGTGACAGCCGCAGGTGCCTATCCCTACATCGGAACGATAAATCTGCAACCGCTGCTTCATGAAGTTGAGATTAATCTGAGTGAAGAGCATTTGGTGTTTTTCGAAGATTGGGACACAGGTTGCTGTCTCTGGATAATAGATGAGCCGTGGCAGCTTATCAGCGACAATTCGATATCAGGTTATGCAATTACTGACAGTAGAGGAGGGGGTAAGAATTTTTATGCCCCTAATACTGATACTAACATAACGACAAACTTTCCGATTAATCTTGTCTCATATACTCCCCCCAATTATCAGACACCATATTTGATTTTCTGGCAGCATCTTTATACCGAATGGGATTATGATTTCGTTTATATTCAGGCAGCTAATGAGCTTGATGCTCCTGCTGAAGACTGGATAACTCTTTATAAAAATTCGGGTAAATTTGATTACTGGCATGAAGTATATGTTCCTATTGATGCTCTTGTCGGAGAAGAGTTTTACCTGCGATTAAGATTAACCTCGGACTCACCGGATAGCAGACTTGTTGATCCGGGTTGGACAGTAGATGATTTGAAGATAGTATCAGGAAACGCTAACTTGTTAGCAACAGATAATGAGCAAACTGACATGATTATGCCCCAAGCGGTTCTGCAACAGAACTATCCTAATCCCTTTAATCCGCAAACGAATATCTCATTTTCGATTACCGGAGAGGTTAGGGAAAAGGCAGAAATCAAGATTTACAATATAAAAGGTGCTTTAGTGAAGAGCTTTTTACTTACTGAAGAAGATCTCACAAGAGGGTCTGTTATCTGGAATGCCGCAGACAAAGCAAGTGGAGTTTATTTTTACAGGCTTATGGTTGACGGTAAAGCGAAAGACATAAAGAAAGCTGTTCTGATAAAATAATCATGAGCAAAGGAATAATAATTTCCGATCAGAGGATGAGTTTTCTGATGATTCTATACTGAAATTCTGGAGGAAGAATGAATAGATACTTATTAATAATAATTACGATACTGCTCTATGCAATTACTTTGAACAGCATGCAGCAGGTTTCTCAATCAGCAGATAATGTAGTTAATTACACCCTGAATTATAACAGAGAGGAGATAACTGAAGAGGTAATTTCCCACACCGTAGCTCTGCTTGCGGAAGATGTGCAGATTCAGGTCAATAGAATGGTAACGGCTGTATATAACAGTTCGGATGAATTGCTCGAAAGAAGAAGCAATAATGATAATTCACGGATAAGAGTAAGCAACCGATTTACGTTCAGAGAGATGTATGGTTTCACTGTTGCCGTGGAGTTAGTTAAAGAAGATAATGGTCTCAGGTCTGTTATAGAAGAGCTTGATTATACTATTATCGGTCAGGGGAGCAGAGAGATGCCGGTTGAGATATCCGAATCTTTCTATCCGTTATACGAAGCTTTAGCTGATAACTTTAGGACATCATACCTTGTCAATTTGCCTTTTAAACAACCGGCAATGTTGATTATCAGTCATACCGGAACGATTGAACTGCCTACTAATTCTTTTGCCAAATGGAAAAGAGCAAGAGGATTAGAAGTTACTGTCGTTAATAGAACTGATATAGCAGCTAATCCTGGTAACACCGATATCAGAAACTATATAATCAATTTCTATCAAAATGCTGAAAATAAACCCGATTATCTTCTATTGATTGGTGGAGCAAGGACAGGAGCAAATTTACCTATGCCTGCTTTTTATGCCGGAGATCTAAATGATGCCACTGATCTTCCTTACGGGTTGATTGATGGTGATGATTATTTTCCGGAAATTCTGGTCGGTCGATTTTCCGTTAATAACAGCACGGAACTGGCTACATTAGTAAATAAAACGATCAAATACGAAAGAAATCCTTATATGACTGAGACTGACTGGATGACCAGGTCACTTGTAGTTGCTGGAAACTATTCATCTACTCCGCCGATTCCAATTACTCCGGTATTATTTTCTAAATGGCTGGTGAATCTTTTTTATGACTCGGGATATACCGAAGTAGATACGGTATTCTGGAAGCCAGGTGATCCCTTAATGACACAACTTGTTGTCGATGCTGTAAATAGAGGTTCTCAGTTTATTAATTACCGTGGCTGGGGAGCTGCCATGGGTTGGCATTACCCTCTTTTCCATATTAGTCATCTTGAAAACACCATTGCCGGGGCAAAATCTCCGATTGTTAGCTCTTTTGTATGTAATACAGGAGATTATGCCAATCAATATCATGATCCGAGTTTCGGAGAAGCCTGGATGAAAATGGGAACACCAGCCTCTCCGAATGGTGCAGTTGCTTTCATCGGACCAAGTTATCTTCATACCAGCACTGAGTTTAATAACGCAATGAGTAGTGGTTTTCATTGGGGAACTCAAGTTGAGGGAATCAGAAGCTTCGGTTCTGCAGTACTCCGCGGAAAAATCGAAACATTTAACGGTTATCCGAACGATCAAGGTCCTGGTGGAATTGTAGATTTCTATTTCAGGGCTTACAATACTCTATCCGATCCCTCTCTTAAGATGTGGGTACTGATACCTGATGAGATGAATATTGCTCTTCCGGCTCAGATAGACCAGGGTACTAATTATATTGATTTTGCAGCACCGAATCTTTCCGGTGGCTATGTTACCATAACCCGTGATGAAGAGAATTACACGACTCACCGGATTGAGGATGATTATGCTTTCATCCTCTTGAATCCTGAAGAACAGGGAGACATTATCCTAACGGTAACTGCTGAGAATCATCTTCCGGTAATTCAGACAATAGAGATAACAACTTCTGAGAATATTACCCTGATGGATTATGACTTCGGTGGTGCTGAGATCAATCCCGGCGAAACAGTGACACTCAACACAATTTTAAAGAACTATAGCAACGAAAACATATCAAATGTTACGGCAACTTTGAGCAGTAATAGTCCTGATTATGTTACGATAGCCAACAATACGGCAGATTATGGAGACATCAGTTCCGGAGAAACAGCATCCGGAAGTTTTGAATTCTCTATTGAACCTGAATGCCCCCATCAAACTGTTATTCAGTTTTCTCTCAATATTTCCCCCACCGGTGATCTTGCCAAGATTCAGATGCTGGTGACCGGACTTCTTTTCGGGATAACCGAATATGAGGTCAATTCACCCAATGGAGTATTAGATCCGGGAGAAACAGCAACAATTGATGTCTCAATTGTAAATATCGGAAATGTTGATGCTTATGGATTAACTGCTCATCTTGTACCGCAGACTGATGCTGTTTTTACTGATGATACTGTTTTAGATTTCGGAGACGTAGCGATTGGTTCTGCCGCCACAGCTTCCTTCGAGATTTCCGTTCATCCGGACACTTTTATCGGCAGACAGGTATATTTCCAGCTAAACTTTGAGGATCAGGCCGGGAGACACACAAGGTCTTACTTCAACACAACCATTGGAGAGGTGACCAATGAACATCCGACAGGTCCCTGCAGTTATGGTTATTATGCTTATGATAGTTACGATGTTACCTATTCCCAAGCTCCTGAGTTTGACTGGATAGATATAGATCCTGAAACTGGCGGACCGGGAGAGGACATGTGGCTGCCTGATGACGGTACAGTGACCATGGATATGCCCTTTACCTTCCGTTATTACGGAATTGACTATGACGAGATTTCGATCTGCTCTAACGGCTGGGTAACTTTTATCCCGACAAACGAGATCAATTTCCGTAACTGGGAGATACCTATGCCTATTGCCCCTAAGGGAATAATTGCACCCTTCTGGGATGATCTGAAAGGGTTGGATGATGTCGATAATGAACTCAGGATTGCCTATTATCATGATCAGACGAACAACAGAATGATTATAAGCTGGTTAGATGCTTATAGTGTTGCCAATCTCACTCCGGAAGGATTAGAGAAAATCCAGTTGATCTTAGAGCCTCGCCCAGACCAGGATGGAGACATTATTTTCCAGTATCACTCGGTATGGGATAACAATCATACCAGGAATTATTCTACTACCGGGATCATGGATCATACCCGGACTGTCGGTTTGCTTTATTCTTATGCCAACAACTATCCTCCTTCAGCAACACCTGTCGAGGACGGTTTAGCTATCAGAATAACAACCGATGCTCCCGACAACTATACAGCAGCTGATAACCCGGAAATCCCTTCGGTGGGTGTCTCTCTCCGGCAAAACTATCCTAATCCTTTCAATCCGGAAACAGTGATCGAATTCAGTTTGCCCCTTCAAAGCCCTGCCAAGCTTGAGGTATTCAATATCAGAGGACAGAGAATAAAAACTCTTGTGAACCGGGAGCTCGACTTTGGTCTTCACAGATATGTCTGGAACGGTACCGATGACAGAGGAAGAAACGTAGGAAGCGGGATCTATTTCTATCGTTTAGCAACAACCGAGGAAACGATAGTTAAAAGAATGATCCTGATGAAATAGAAAAGCAGAGTGTTAGGGAATCTGCCCCAACTTTAAAGAATATTGATCGAAAAGAGCCTGAAATATCCTTTCAGGCTCTTTATCATTCCGGACTTAAGTCATCCTGATTTAAGTATTAGGTTATTCAAATCGGCTTTTTAGATTGACTAATTCTCAAGTTTCATCGAGAAGGTGATGAAGAGGTCATTATGAAGATAATACTAAAATCTGCTGTAATTTGTGTGATTCTTGTTGTTATCTTAGCTGCATGCACTCCAGCAGGCAGATATGTCACAGATAAGAAGACATCTCCCCGTAGCAGATACTACAGAACACTGCCCCTTACCGAAAGAATACCTCCTTCGGGTGAAAACTTTCGGCAAGGAGGGAGTTATCGATGGGTAGCATCATATTACGGGAAAAAATTTCACGGAAAGAAGACTGCTAATGGTGAGATATTCGATATGCATTCTTTGACTTGTGCCCATAGAGAATTACCCTTCGGGACAATTCTAAGGGTTATCAATCCTGATAACCGCATATTCTTAGACGTTAGGGTTAATGACAGGGGACCCTTTATTGAAGGCCGTGATTTGGATCTATCTCAAGGTGCAGCTGAGCAGATCGGAATGTTAAAGGAGGGAGTTAAGGAACTCCATATTGAGATCTTACATCTACCTCTAACAGAATAATCCCGTTAGCTATCATGCAGATTGGCGCATAAAAACGGATAGCTATTATTCTCTTATCTTTTGTAAGGTCAGGACAAGCTTACCGTTCTTCAAGGATAATCATCAGATACTCAACTATATCCGGACATAAAGCCAATCTTGCTGAGATCACAGCAGTACCGGTCTCTTGGTTACCGAAAAAGATGTTTTCAGCATATCCGTTAGCATCAGTCAAAACACTATCATGTTCGAAAAAACCAAGATTTGTTGAGAAATCAATTTTTTGTTGAGCTAAATTACCCGCTTGATCTGTTAATTGAATACTGAGGTATGTTGATTCATTACAAGGCATTGAGACACAATCAGCACTAAAAGATTCGATCTGAGGAAGATCATAAGCCAGGATCACTTTCGTTTTTTTTACCGAAGGAAATCGTTCGAGTTTAGCAGTGATGGGGATTACGCCCAGCGTTGACTCATAAACCTGAAAAATACCGGTTGCTGCTCCATTAGAGTCAGTATAGATGTAATTGCTTCCCGGACCGACAAAGAACCCTTTCGAGGGATCATATTCAACAAGTATCTTTACATTGGCAATGAAATCAGTAGTTCCTTCAAGGGTAAATAAAACATCAGTATAATTAAGATTACAGTTTTGCCCGTCTCCGTAAAGCTCATTATTAACAATGGACAGTGTCAGCTCCGGTTTCTGGGCATCTCGGTCTTCACAGGCTGATAGAACTAAAACCAGCAGGATACAAGCAAGAAACAGTATTTTCTTCATCTATTCAAGTTAAGGAGCAAACAGTTTAAGGTAAGCCGCTACAAACACTTACATCGAATCTATACTTTCAATATAGCGACGGGCTACAGAACCAAGCCTTCTGTCATCTCTAATCTTCTCAAATTCTGCCTTTGCTTCACTAAAACGACTTTCTTCGAAAAGGATCAAGCCCTTGTAGTAAATGGCGTTACTGTTACGAGGATCATCTCTGAGAAGACGATTAACTTTCTCCATAGCATTCAGAAAATCACCACGGTCATAATATTTTGTCAGTAGCAGAAGAGTAATGTCACGGTTGAAGCGAAGATTGTTTGAACGTTCATAATACTCAAGGGATTTATTCTCATCACCAATATCCTCGTAAAATTTACCCATATTCCTGAAAACGTTAACCAGGATGCTCTCTGGCGGATTGGTATCCAGGAAATCTTCATAGGCCTGGATTGCTGCTTCAGGATTACCGGTTCGATAGTGTAATAGAGCAATGTTCTGTAAGACATCGGCATCCTGCCTTAGCTCAAATGCTTTTAAATACCACTCTAAGGCATTTTGATCATCTTCCTGGGCAGTATATAGCCTTCCTAACATCCTGCGGACTGCAAAATTTGCTGAGACATTATCAAAATTTTCAAGTGTTGCGATTGCCTCTCCCGGCTGGTTAAGGTCGCGATCATATATAAGTGCGATCTGTCGGGCAAAGACATCATTCTGAGGTTCTAACTCCAATCTCTTCTTAATTATCCTGACTGTATTCTGATAGTCCTGTCCCTGGTAATAGGTTGCCTGCATATTGGTAAGCATTTGTGAGATTTTATCGATTAAAGGAATATTATCTTCTTTTTCAGCCCGCAGGAAATAATTATATGCTTCTTCGTATTTAGCGGCTGCTTCCAGAAACCGATTAGCATCATAAAGAGAATCAGCTTCAGCAGCAGCTTCATTTCCGAGTCTTTCTAACGGTTTGTCGGTATCTACTGATAGCAAGGCTGAACATGATATTAATAAACTGAGTGTTATCAATACTACTCGTAACTTCATTTGTATCCTCCTCTGATACATATCTGTCTATTTTCTTTTGACTTAAGAGAGCATTTACCTATAAAAAACCTTTTTACACTGTCAAGTAAAAAACTGCTTTGTTTTTTAATTGTCTCGAAGGAAACCTATCTTGGTGTTACGCTCGGGGATGAAACATTGAATGATTCTCTTTGATGAAACGAAGGTCAATATTAGTGTATATCTGGGTGGTATTGATGCTGGAATGACCTAAAAGAGTCTGAACAATCCTGAGGTTTGCCCCTGCTTCAAGGAGATGAGTAGCAAAAGAATGCCTGATCGTATGAGGCGATATTGTTTTTTTTATCCCTGCCTGCAAAGCAAGTTTCTGTAGTATCTTCCAGAAACCCATTCGGGATAGCTTTTTCCCCGTGTAATTCAGAAAGAGAATATTTGTCGGCTTCATTCTGCTCAGTATAGGGTGAACATTCAAATAATAGAGCTTAACAAAAGCTAAAGATTGTGTAGCTATCGGCACTATCCGTTCTTTTCTTCCTTTGCCAAATACCTTTACAAGTTCTTCTTCCCAAAACAGATCATTGACCGTTAAATTAAGCATTTCAGAGATTCTGATGCCTGTGGCATACATCAACTCCAGAATAGCCTTGTTTCTAATGTCGAGGGGCTCTGTTAAAGGTACTGAATCAAGTAATTGCAGCATTTCCTCCACTGTTAGAATATCAGGAATGTGCTGTCTGTAACGAATAACCGGTATATCTGCCGGATCAAATTGTAGTGTTTCTTCTTCATTCAGCAGGAATTTGAAGAAAGAACGAAAAGTTGAGCGTTTTCTGGCGAGAGAATTATTCTCCAGTCCGATTTCCTGCAAGTCATTGAAATAGTCGATTACATCATCAAGTATAATTTCCGGAGGATCTTTTTTTACATGCAAGAAGAAGCCATTCAAATCAAGCTTGTAGCTCATAAGACTATTCTCGGTTAACCCTTTTTCGGTGCGCAAAAAAAAGATAAAACTGTTCACGGAGGCAATTGCTTGAGGTGATAGGATGTTTGAGTTTTTTCGATCTTTTCTTACTATTATCTCAGAAGATAGATCCTCATTCTTTTTCATAGTGATAGTTTAAAGCCTCTCTGGTAATAGTAACATCATGAGGATGACTCTCTTTCAATCCGGCTGTAGTGATTTCGATAAATTTTGCTCTCTGCTGCAAGGTCTTTAAATCTTTTGCCCCACAATATCCCATTCCTGCCCGGATTCCTCCCAATAACTGAAAGAGATAATCCTTGAATGGTCCTTTGTAGGGAACCATTCCCTCTATACCTTCAGCTACCAATTTACTCTCCTCGACAGCATCCTGAAAATAACGGTCTTTGCTTCCCTTGTTCATTGCTCCGATAGAGCCCATTCCCCGATAGGCTTTGAATCTTCGACCATTTACTATTATATACTCACCGGGACTCTCATCAGTCCCGGCAAACAAACTACCCAGCATGACAAGATTTGCTCCGGCAGCCAGAGCTTTGACAATATCTCCCGAATACTTAATCCCCCCGTCTGCGATAACAGGGATATTGTGCTTCGCTGCTACTTCCGAACAGTTCATAATGGCTGTCAATTGAGGAACTCCGACCCCGGCAATAACTCTTGTTGTACAGATAGAACCAGGACCGATACCAACTTTCACAGCATCAGCTCCGGCATCTATCAGAGCTTTGGTTGCTTCTGAAGTAGCGATATTTCCTGCGATCAAGGGAATAGTTAGTTTTGCTTTTAGTTTTTTAATAGCTACCATAATATCTTTATGATGTCCATGAGCAGTATCGATAACTAATAGGTCAGCACCTTTTTGAATTAATTCAACAGCACGTTCGTAATAATCTCCGCGTACCCCTATCGCAGCTCCAACCAATAATCTTTCGGCTGAATCTATAGCAGCATTAGGAAAACTAACTCTTTTCATGATATCCTTGACAGTTATCATACCGACGAGTTCATCATCCTTATTAACTATTGGGAGCTTCTCGATTCTATTCTTATGAAGAAGCTTTCGGGCTTCTTCAATTGTTACACCCTCTTTTGCAGTAATGAGTTTGTTACGTCGGGTCATCAGTTTATCGACTTTTATTGTAGTATCGATTTCGAACCTTATATCCCGATTCGTTAAAATACCAACAAGGTTCTTGTTCTTTACTACAGGGAAACCACTGATGTGATGCTTAGCCGCTAATTTCAAAGCGTCTGCTATCGTGTTTGAAGGTGTCAAAGTTATGGGATTAGTTATCACCCCGCTTTCAAATCTTTTTACTCTCCTGACTTCTTCTGCCTGTTGGTCGATAGTCAGATTTTTATGAATTATTCCAATCCCACCTTCTCTGGCAATACTGATTGCCAGATTCGACTCAGTGACAGTGTCCATAGCAGCACTAACAACAGGTATTTTAAGTGAGATTTTATCGGTTATATTTGTGCTCAAATCAACAAGATTGGGATGAATGTCCGATTTTGCAGGAATAAGTAAGAGATCATCGAAAGTATAGCCTTTATCATTGAATACTTTATTCATACTTCGCTCCTTTTGTACAAAAACCCTTCAGCAATGACTTTTGTCAAGGATTTCCCTGATAACGTCAGGGTTCAGGATTGATTTCAGGCAAGGATATAGATCCTTCAGTGTTTTTATTCATTGATCTGCTCAAGTCCCTATACAAAGCTGACTAACATATATGAGAAGATAGATGTAAGGTGGAATTAAGCATTGAAATGAATTGGGGGAAGTAGGGGAGATCTGAGAAATACAAAGTCTCCCGAACTATTGATACAGAAGCTTTTGCTTGACAGTAATCAACTTAACAGAGATTTATTGTTGCAATATCTTTTGTCACATTGGCTTTAAAGCCATTTACGGCAAATGCTTGAAGATGAGGAGACGCTGATGTCAAAAATCTTGATAATTGACGATGATGAACAAGTAGTAATGACCTTAAAAGGGATAATAGACCATTACTTTCCGGAAGCAAATATTTGGTCTGCCTATGACGGCATGGAAGGCATTCAATTAGTCCGTACACATAAACCAGACCTGATAATTTTAGATATTAACCTTCCCTCTGTGAGTGGTCATGCCATTTGTCGTTCTCTGAAATCAGATCCTGAACTCAAAAAAACTCCGATCTTGATTGTTACGGGTGAACATTCCGAGACAACGGCTAAAGTCAAGAGTCTTGAATACGGTGCTGAAGCTTTTTTGAATAAACCTTTTGATGTTCCTGAATTAGCAGCCCAGGTCAAATCACTGCTGCGTTTGAAAGAGGCAGAAGATAAACTATTGCTGGAAAGAGATTTATTAAAGATCGATGTCAGGGTTAAGGAGAAAGAATTAGAAAAGAACTACCGGGATATCAAACGTCTGTTTCGTGCCTTTATCGAAGTGATGGCAACGTCAATTGATGCCTTATCCATCTATAACTATGACAGCACCAGAAAGGTAGCCGAGATGGTGAAAAACTTTATAGATTATATTAACATTAATAATTATGGGTTTTATCGGGATTTAAGGCTTGATAAGGAGAAACAGGATAATCTGATTACTGCAGCGTGGCTGCACGATATCGGAAAAATCTCGATCCCGACAAATTTGATGAATAAATTTACCAGATTAGGCGATCATTATCCAGTGGTTCTGCAGAGATTAGAAGCGATTTATTATTATTTAAAAGCCGAATCTGACAAAAACGGATTACGGGAGAAGTGTCTTTCAGCTATCGAGATAGTTCAGCGTTTGAACATACCTGTAAATAAAGTAGCGGAAGAGGATATCAGTCAAGTAAACGAGTTTGCTAACCTTACTTATAGAAGCATCTCGGGAGAAGAAAGAACATGGTTTACTGAGGAAGAGACTGAAGCTTTGCTCATCATGAAGGGCACTCTGACAGAGAAAGAACGTAAAGAGGTCGAGAATCACGTTCAGATGACAGATCTATTATTAAGTAAGATGCCATTTGCCCACAAGAAGCGAGATATCCCCAAATGGTGTAGAAACCATCACGAGTTACTCGACGGATCTGGTTACCACCAAGGTCTTAAGGGAGAACAGATATCAACCGAGACAAGGATATTAACAATAGTCGATATCTTTGAAGCCCTGACTTCCTGTGAAAGACCATACAAAAAGTATCATACGATTGATGAAGCTCTTTATGTAATTGAAGATATGGCAGAGAAGGGGAAGCTTGACAAAGAATTAGTAAGGCTATTCAAAGAGAGTAAAGCTTGGGAGATAGAAGATGAAGAGAAGCAAGAACGAGAGGAATTACCGAAAAATTCCTTCAGTGAACAGAATTCTTCAGTTAATTAGGGATAGCCAACCTCCCCAAAAGCTTAAAGGAAAGAGTTCTGAAAGCTTACAGGAGAAACTACCTTTTGATGTGATACAACAACGGATATTAAAGAGAATTGTCTCTGATAAACTGGAGATGATCCGTCAGCAAATAGTTTCCGGTGATGCAGTTGCGGATGAAGGAGAAGTTGTCGAAAGTGTGATTGATCATATCCGAAAAGTCAGTAGTCCATCCCTTAAACCGGTTATTAATGCCACCGGAATAATACTTCATACTAACTTGGGAAGAGCACCCTTCGGACAAGAGATACTCTCTGAGATCAAGCCAATTTTTGAAGGGTACAATAATCTGGAATTTGATTTACAGACTGCCCGCCGCGGTAACAGGAACGGGCATCTGAGCGAGCTGTTAAGACTTGTCTTGAATTGCGAAGATTCAGTGGTAGTAAACAATAATGCTGCTGCCCTTTTCTTGGTTCTTAAGCAATTGGCTGAAAAGAAAGAGATCATAGTCTCTCGGGGTGAACTTGTGGAGATTGGCGGTAGTTTTCGAATACCGGAGATAGTGGAAAGCAGCGGGGCGAAACTCGTTGAGGTCGGAACTACCAACAAAACAAAAATCGAGGATTATGAGAGAGCAATAACCGAAGATACAGCAGCAATTCTTAAAGTGCATAAATCAAACTATTATATTCAGGGTTTCACCGCAGAGGTAAGTCTCACAGATTTATCTTTACTCAGTAAACAACATAATCTCTCACTTGTCTATGATTTAGGAACCGGTTTAATTGACAATACCCTTTATAAAGGACTTAGCGCGGAACCGGATATTAAGACATCATTTGAGCAGGGAGCAGATATTGTTGTTTTTAGCTGTGACAAAATCCTTGGTGGTCCCCAGGCAGGTATTATTTCTGGGAAGCAGGAAATAATAAGAAAAGTATCTCAGCATCCGCTTATGAGAATTCTAAGAGTTGACAAGATGACCATAAGTGTCCTGAATGCGGTGTTAATCGAAATGATGTATAAGAGAGAACACATTGAGCAGAAGATCCCGGTGGTGCGCTACATTAACCGTTCTCCGAATGTAATTAACAAACTGGCGCTGAAACTGGCGAAACGGTTAGATACGACAGCTATCACGAGTACGATAATTGATAGTAAGGGTCAATGCGGAGGGGGAACTCTCCCTTACCATCATATTGAGAGTAAAGCAGTACTGGTAGAACCCAAAGAAGGCTCTGTTTTTTTCTCTAAGGAGTTTGCCGAAAAAATATACTATCGGCTTCTAACCTTAGAAAAACCTATATTGGGTATCTTAAGAGAAGGAAAACTATTTTTTGATGTACTGACCCTGGAGGAAAAGGATATCGAACATATCGGTTGCAGCCTGGAAATGTTTTTAGGTAACGAGTGCAGATGAGTTATTATCACTTCACCTCAGAAAATTTGGGTTAGGACTTTTAAAAACTTGATCCGAAGTATTCTTCTGGACGGATTATCGGAAATAGATGAACCAGGAATGATAACAAATCTGATCAAACGATCACTGAGAAGATTATGAAACACCTTATAATGGGGACAGCCGGACATATTGATCATGGGAAAACGACCCTGATCAAAGCCTTAACAGGCTTTGACTGCGATACTCACAAGGAGGAAAAGGAGCGGGGTATAACTATTTACCTCGGTTTTAGTCATTATACTCTGAAAAATGGGAATAAAATTGGGATAGTAGATGTTCCCGGTCATAGCGATTTCATCAATAATATGATTGCCGGAGCTGCCGGTATAGATTTTGTCCTTCTGGTTATTGCAGCTGACTCAGGAATTATGCCTCAGACCCGGGAACACTTAGAGATAATGAGTAAACTCGGTATTGCCAAAGGGATAATCATCATAACTAAAACCGACCTTGTCGAGAAGGAATACCTGCAGCTCATCGAAGAAGAGGTGAAAGAACTCACAGCAGGAACTTTTTTGGCGGAAGCCCAGATGATAAAGTACTCAGCAAAAACCAATGAAGGCATTGATGAGCTAAAAGAAGCTCTGGAAAGAGTTGAAACAGAGATAACTGAACGGAGTAACAGAGAAGTTTTTCGGCTTTATCTTGACCGGGTGTTTAATCTTACAGGATTCGGGAATATAGTTAACGGAACGGTACAGAGCGGCTTCATAACAAAGGATGTTAAACTTTATCTGTTACCTAAGGCTGAAGCAGTGAAAATAAGAAGAATGGAGCGATACGGCAGTGAAGTAGCCGAACTTACAGCCGGTGACAGGGGTTCAATAAATCTTACCGGTATTGATAAGAGCAGTATTAAAAGGGGGATGCTTCTTACTGATAGATTATTGCAAGGCACCAGATTAATAGATGCCAAAATCATCCTTTTTTCTGAAGCTAAGAACCTGAATTTATGGTCTCAATGCCTCTTTTTACACGGTACTGAGCAATATGAGGTCAAGATTCACCTTCTGGATAGAGATATTCTCAAATCGGGTGAAGAAGCTATTGTTCAGATACATTTTCCCAGAAACCTCTATGCTTGTCATGGTGACCGTTTCATCATCAGAAACAGTTCGGCCGATGTAACCCTGGGTGGGGGAGAGATTATTGATCTGCGCCCTCTACACCATAGGAGGAGAACGGAACGCCTTATCGAAGGTTTACAAAAGATTCTCTTTGGCAGACCTGTTGAGTTAATAGCTGCAGAAGTTCGTAAGAATGTCTATCCCTTATCTATGGAACAATTGGCAAGTACTTTCAACAAACCGGTTGATGAGTTGAACGGGATTGTTTCTTCCTCACTTCCTGAAGACATAATCGTACTCAGTTCCAAGGATAAGGTCTTTCTTCAGGAAAAGAGAAGGTTTGTCAAGATGAGAAACAAGATCGTCAATCATCTTACAACTTTTCACAAAAACAATCCCCTGGAAGAGGAAGGAAGATCTTTAGATGAATTACTCGGTTTATTCGGTAAGGAAAGAGACCAGCAGTTAGAGAATTATCTGGATATTCTTTTAAGAGATATGGAATCTCAGCAAGTATTGAGAAGAGTAAGCAACAAATCTGATAATAAGGATATCTCGGTTAAGAGTTTCAGTGCTCAAGAAACCAGGAAGAAAGATACGTGGGTATTATTTTCTCATAGGGTCAAGTACACTAAGGAATTATCAGAGCAGATAGAGTTTGTAGAGAAGTATTTAAAAGACTCGGAGATGAAGACTCCATTGATGTCGGAATTGAAGCCTGCTGCAGAGAAGAAAATGATAGATGAAAAACTGCTCTACCAGATTCTAAAACTGTTGGTTTATAGAAACAAAGCTTACAGAATAGAGGATAATTTCATCCATAGTGACATAGTAGATAACTGCCGGAAACAGATGTTAAAAGCTTTGACGGAAAAAAATGAAGGGATAACAGTTGCCGAATTTAGAGATTTGGTGAAGGGAAACCGAAAGATCTGTCTTTTATTATTGGCGAGATTCGATGGAGAAGCTATAACTATCCGTAAAGGAGACTACAGGATCATAACAGAAAAAGGACGCCGTATTCTGGAAAACCAGTCAGGGTAGTTAACTGACATAATCAAATGGTTCGATATGAACCGAGACATAAGTTTCATTACCGAATTGGTTACGCAGGCTTGTTTCGACCTTTGTCGCTATGTTATGAGCCTGAATAACGTTTAGAAAGCGATTTACTTCAATATGAACATCGATCACAATATAGTTACCCAATCTGCGGGTCTTTAGATTGTGGGGCTTGATAACCCCTTCCACTGATTTGATGTTAGCGATTATCTCTGCTTCCTTTTCCTCTCCCAAAGATGTCTCCAGTAATTCCTTAATACTATCCTTGAGTAATTTTATTCCGACAACTATAATAAACAGACTGACAACTAAGGCTGCCAAGGGATCTAATACTACCCACTTTTCCCCGAGTAGCATTGCCCCGCCGATGCCAAGAAAAGCAGCTACGGAAGTGAGGGCGTCGGTACGGTGGTGCCAGGCATTGGCACATAAGGCACTGCTCTTGAATTTCAAACCTGTAGTTTTGCTTAACCGATAGAGGTATTCTTTCAAGAAAAGAGAGAGAATTGCTGCCAGTAAAGCAATAAGGCCAGGCTGACGGAGGGTGCTGTCGTGAAACAGAAACTGATAAATCTGGTTGAAACTCTTCGATAGAATAAAGAAACCGGCTAATAAGATCATCAGGCTTATCACGACCGTCAGTAAAGTTTCTATCTTTCCGTGACCATATTTATGAGTTTTATCAGGTGGTTTATCAGCAAGTCTTAAACCGAGAAGAAGAAAGAAATCGGACAGCGTATCGGAGAGAGAATGTATTCCATCAGCTATCATCGCACTGCTCCTTCCTAATACCCCACTCACAATCTTCACTATAACAAGCAGTAAATTAATGATCATACCCTTGATAGTGACAGAAATCATAGCTTGCAGACGGATACTATCTTCTTCCTTTCTTCTTCTCATCAGTCCTTCCTCAGCTCCTTCTATCAGAAAGAGCCGGGAGTTAGGAGAGGCTTCCCGGCTGAGCAGAATGTGTTATCATTATACCCTCAGGGATACTTCTTTGGTTAATCTTAGGAGGTAATAATATCTTACCGTAATATAATGACTTTTCCTAAGGCTTCTGTTACTTTGTTGGTCATGGGCTGTTTAGCCCGGATTTTGTAGAGATATGTATTATTAGCGATCCGCGAACCTTCCTGATCACGACCATCCCAAAACACTTTATTAAAACCCTGAATACCCGGAGCTGAAATCGTTCGGATTCTTCTTCCGGTAATCGTATAGATTGTAATTGTTATTTGAGCTTCAGCATTCAGGATAAAAGTGAAATGACCACTGTCGCTAATAGGATTAGGGTAGGGGAGGATCTCTTCGATAACCACTTTTTCAGTTAGTATGATGTAAAAACTAACGTCCGTCACTGTGGGATTATTGTAATTGTCAAAGACGATGAGTTTAAGTGTGTGTGAGCCTTCTGACAGATCTGTAAGCTGCCAGGTCAAATTCCCTGTCTGGTAAGAACCCAGTTCATAGACAAAACCACTGGTAACATCGAGTGGTGATGAATCTAAATCCAACATGATCAGGATCTTGTGTCCGAGTTCACCCAGAATGTTAATGCCACTTTCATCGTGTATCCGGGCATAGAGAGTAGGGTTGGGAGAAACTATATCACCGTCACGGAAATCTTCTGTATCCAGCCATACAATTACTTCGGGAGGGATTGTATCCGGTACTGCTTCGGCGTATGGGATATTTGTTAGAATTTTCGGATAATAGTAATCGATATAGTCCTTTCCATTAGCCGGATCAAAGTGATAGGATATAATCCTTCCCATGTCGCCTGGCATTATATCACCTGGAACGATAAAGGCTGCTTCATATTGTCCGTTAATCAGCTCACTCCTTCCCTTGAAGTACGTTCTGCCCCAATTACTGTATTCGATAACTGCTTGATTAGCTGTGACAATATGTGTCAGGGAAAACTCCGAGCTATAGGAGTAGAGGTTAACAATGCCATTCTGAGATTGAGGAATTGAACCTTCGATCTCAACCTTTTGGTAGGCAAAAAGGCTGTCAGGATCATTTTTGATGCTGAGATTTTGGGTTCTTTCCGGTGGTACAATCGGTAAAACCGGGTCTCCCAGATATGTGTAGTAACTGTTGTTTGTTGTCTGTCCTGAAGAGGCTTGTTGTTTTGCTAACATCAGGGCTAAACCGGGTGGTCTATAAAGATTAACCGCTTCTTTAAGGAAGTTTTCCATCAAATTCTTGTTAGGAGATGATGTTGTCAGACCGGTTGCTCCCAGAGAACCTATGGAACCACCATATTCATGCCATAGCAGTCTTTCGCTTAAACTGCTCAAGCCAACGAATTGATATTGAGATACAGAGCAGGAAGCTGCCATAAACAGATTCAGTTTATCAGGGTTGTTCAATAATGGAATATCTGTCACCCTGAAATAGTTCTCATCACCCAGACGGTCATAAGCACCATGACCGACATATAGCCATACCAATCTTCCTTCATTAACGGCAGCTACAATATCGTCTCGAGCCTGAGGTTTGTTTTTAAGGGTATCAAAAGGATACTCCAATCCCATAACTTTGTCGATAATAACACCCGGATCAATTTCCTCAGAGATGAGTTGAATATCTCTGGAATGGATCGTTTCAATATGTTGATCTTTATATTCATCATCAGCTACAAAGAGCAAGGTATTACGCCAAAGACCGGGAGCAGGGTTATTCCAGTACTCGTTTATCTTTCCGAGTACAGTTTCTGCTTGAGTGATCTCCTGAATCGGAATTCTGCCAATAGCAAGATCAGGAATGGTGTTACCAGTCTGATCGACAAAGAAATCTTCACTCGTCCGTGTGCTCCTTTGAAAGACGATTATTCTGTTTTTTTCTGCCGCCTGTCCTGAATAATTTCGCCAGTCTATTGTGCCAGAACCTAACAAAGTAACAAATTTTAGACTGTTCTGAGGAGTAGAGGGATAGTTATAGAAGGCATATCTGAGGTAGAGACGAATAGCATTAGGGTCAGGCATTCCACTGTTGAACTGGTCAAAAATATCCTGCTGCTTGACTGTTTTGGATATTAATCCCTCTTTCTCAGAGTAGAGTTGAGAAAGCTGACCGGCATAATCACTGAATTCTTCCGGATAGATAATCAGGGCTTCTACCGGTTGAGACTCTGCTGTCAGATCGACCGGTATAACTTCATTGAAATTCGAGACACTGTGATATTCTCCATCTTTAACTACTGCATAGATTGAATTGTTTCCCCCTGCTCCCCTGATCCGGAAATCATAGTCATTGTCATTTGGGAGTAGTTCGACAGGAAGTTGAGACACCTGATAAAAGTCATCAATTTGAAAGGCAAACAAACCTGTGCTGTTTCCGGTCAATTTGTAATCAACTACTTGATTGGCATCCTCATCTGCTGCTGAGAATAGCAATTGGGAATTAGTCTTATTGAGAAACCTGTAGTACCTTATCCTGAAATAATCAAAATACACAGTTGTGTTAATCGTCCTGTGCATTGTCAGAACAACATTATTTGTTCCGCTTTGGGTGAAAAAGCCGTTTTGGGTAAAGTACCTGTAGGAGATGCCCAGCCAGTTTTGCCGGTCAACAACGAGATTCCCGTTAACAGTGAAGGAGAAACTATTGGTTACAGTCTCTTCCGGGAAAGAGGGAATAGCCGCTTGAAGAGTGATCATCAGCGATTGTTCCTTGTTTGGATCAACATCCTGGGCAGTAAAGTTATAGTTATGATTGGTATCGGTGGAACCGCTCAGAATGGCAGTAAACCAGGTAAATCCTGTTTGATCTCTTTTCACAACCTCTGATTCAAAGTGTGCATATTCCGGGCTTGAAACTTTGGTTAGAGTAGCTGCAGGGTAATTCTCCCAGGTAATCCGGTTAGGGGGATCAGCAAAATTACCGCCAAAAGTAAGCCAGTAAACCGTTCTTGCAGAATAAGGGTTATAATAGAGACTAAGAGCGTCATTTTGTTCAAAACCGTCCCGGGCTTGAGCATAGAATATGATCTTGTCATCCTGTTCAAAAAAACCGTCCTCTTCTCCAGGAATCATTATTGGGATCTCCCGGAAAGGGTACCCTGTATTGTTTATGGAGTTGGGTAACAAGGCTCCTCCGGTTGAAAAAATTCGGATTGTGCGGGGATCAATATCTTCTAAGGGGAGAGAGGATAGCTGCTGGTAAGTTAACTCATGCATTCCTTTGTGAGAGACCTCGAAACTATACCAGAAATCAGATTTGGCGAAGGGGGCATGGTTTATGGCGATTTCATCTCTATTTTGCCAGTGCTGAGCACTCTCGTAATTGATTATGCTGGTAATCAAATCTCTCTGGTCAAACTGCTGGTTACGGGTAGTTGTATCACCCTGAATTCTGATCTCGAGAGTAATCTTTTGAGCTACATTGATTTTCCCCAGATCATAGTCGTAATCAACAGGAGAAATAGATATGGGAATAACAGGATTGTAACGCAAATATGTCGGATCCTCTTTACTGATAAGAGGAGATGAGGGACGGCGATATTTGGCCTCATCTATTGTGTAGATATATTCGGATGTCTCTTTACCTGCGATGATCTCTGGTACAGGAAGGATTGGAAGTTTAAGACGATGTTCACTTCTTTCGATATCAACTATGCGAAATTCAATATTACCGTTTTCCGGAATACCGACATAATAAGTATTGATCGGCAAGAGGGGTGCACCAACTTCTGAAGTAGTTCCTAATCCCGGAGCACTAAAGTAGAGATGTTCGTTTGTTTCCGTAAGAGAGAATTCACCTAAGCGGAATTCTAACAACAGATAGTCCGAACTCTCCGATATCACTTCTATCTTAGCATTTAACAATGCTAAGCTCAGCAATATGACGACCATGACTAATGCCTTCTTCATAGAATAACTCCTATCTTTTTTTTTCGTATAGCTAAAGACATTCATGAGATAAGTTTAAAAAGCGTCAACAATAATAATGATGGTCATGATCAAAAAAATCGCTATAGTTGGGATTAAGAATTGACTTAGGGGGATGATATAATAGCTAAATACTGCTGCTGATAGAGAAGGGCTATCACCTATTGCTTAAATTGGTGGAGGTGGCGGGAATCGAACCCGCGTCCAAAGATACGTCAAAAGCCGAATCTACATACTTAGTTGTTTTTAGGTCTTACTCTCCGGTCGGAAAACAATCAAACCAGATACCGAAAAGCCAGTTCCTGATCTTAACATCTGAGCCGAAACGTCTCTCAGATGAGCAGCTACCTGTTACGACACTTATTATTTGACCGGCAGCGAATCAAACATAAGCGTAGCAGCTTACGCTGCTAATGCATATTCATAGTCTGCATTTACATTTGAGTATTACCATATTTAACGGGTAAGGTAATCTCCCCGGTATGCATCGGCAATCCACTTTATCCCTGTCGAAACCGATCACCCCCATAGGTTCCTCATCGACATCTACGCTGCGATAAATATCAGGCAACGTTTTCCTGTGAAAGATCTTTATAGGTATAAAATAACGATTGTCATTTTTGTTACAAAGAAAATTCGAAAGGTTCATTTGTCAAGCTTTTCTTTTACAGTTGGGGCGGATTTTCGAGGTACCGACAGCCTTCAAACCCTTTATTAAAGGGATTCTTGTTTTTCCTTCCTCAAAAACGTAATGCCACAGAATTTGCTGATATTCCTTGACAAT